>Ga0099822_1005167_pt1 | contig 17065 bp, 9 predicted proteins | sample CowpeawhiteBW_FD_76839 | JGI IMG/M metagenome (GOLD analysis project Ga0099822, IMG submission 76839) | Root nodule microbial communities of legume samples collected from California USA - Cow pea white BW | ecosystem: Host-associated > Plants > Roots > Nodule | place: USA: California | collected...
TGGGTTTTGGAATTTGGATGAAAGTGACAACGATAATAATGGAGTTTGCCGCCACTACTTGTCTCAGTGAAACTAGGTTTTTGTTAACAATGAAATTGGGTTTGATTGGGCTTGCCCAAACACCATGGGTCCACTTTAGAATTCGCACATGGTTTATGCTTCTTGCACCCCGTCATTGTTAAGTGCACACCATATTAATTTCAAAAAGGCTAAAATATCCTTTCTTAGTGCACAACACTCCTGCTGCCTCCGCCGCAGTGAAAAGAAGACAGAGAGATCTCTGCAGAGAAAAAAGAGAAAAACATAATACTATGCAAAAATAAATAAATAAATAAAAGAACTTATTCTATAATATTTTTTTGAAAACGAATTTTTTAAAATCTCAATCGAGAAATCTTATTTTAAAAATTCCTATTCCAAAAATTTCAGAAGATTTAGAAATTTTTTATTACAAGTAATTCAGTAGTACTTTTACAAAAAGTAAAATGATGATTTTAAAAATTAATACACAAAGAAACTATGAGAATATCATATTATCCTCAGAGACTAGGGACATCAAAATAATTGCACTTTAGATAAATAGAATAGAAAAAAAAACATACTTTAGATAATTTGTTTTATATCATCCTATATAAAATTAAATTGTTAATTTTAAATTAGATAAAATATGATTTGATCCTCTAAAATTAAAATTTTGATAATTTACTTTAATTTCTTGAAAAATATTCTATTTTTTTGCTCTGCAAAGTTAAAATATGCTAAATTTGTTTACTACTTATTTATTTTAAATATTTGCACGTAGGTGTTGAATCAAAATTAATTTCGATGCATTATTTTTGTAAAAATAAAAGTATATTAAAAATTCTGGAGAGAGCAAAAGTACATTACCAATTTTAGATAAATAAATTGTCTTCGTCTTTTTTAATTAAAAAAATGTTATTACAGAGTAATTTAATCTATCATAACAAATTTTGCAAAGTGGATAGATGTTACGTGGCATCATTGTATATATTCGTATTTATCCTGGATGCATTACTTTTTTATATGCATAAAATATTATTATATTTAATTATAATAATTATGGCCAAATGCTCTCAAACTAGGAAGAAATATTACTTTTTATTTTAATTTTCTATTTTATAAACTATAGAATGCTAATTCTTATATAGCTTAATCAACAGAAAAAGAAAAAAAAAAACAATTCACTGGCTAAATACGAAACTTATTTAAGCCTTTTCCGATTCTAATTATTTAGCTAGGATAGATAGTCCACTATATAATTGTATATTATACAAGTCAAATAAAAAGAACTCAGGGAAATTAAATAAATGAAACCTTGGTATGAGTAGAAGAAGGATATAATTTTTAGGGTTAAATATATTTTTGGTAAAGTGGATTTTGAAATTAGTCTATTTCGAAATTTTATATCAATTTAGTCTTTCATCTTTCGAAATATGTGAATTTAGTTCTTTTAATCAAATTTTATTAAGTTTATTTGACATTTCAAGCGCGTTTCATAATACTATTTGACTTAACCTTAAAGCGAAAATATGTCAAATAATATAAACAACTCAAATACAAAATCCTGAAATGCATACAAAACATCAAATAAACCTAAACAAATTTGATTAAAATGATTAAATCTACATATTTTACAAGATAAATGACTAAATTAGTTCAAAATTTTGAAATAGACAAATTTTAAAATTCACTAAAAGTTAATGAATAAAAAACATATTTTACCCTAATTTTTATTATATGAAAATTTTATCATTTTCTTTATCTGACCATGTCAAATGAGAATTAACATTTTTTATCTGTTTTTCTTTTTCTTCTTATTTATGAAGATACTCAGAGTGAAAGACAGTATAAATTGAGAATTTAAATTGGTACACAATCAATATCCAATAATATAATGACTTAGAAATTAACCAAAGGAAGATTGAGACTACCAATTCCTATTTATCACATCAACATATTGAACTTTTAAGTCCAAAATATTAAATAATTTATATTTATATCTACATCAATAATATTGTTAAATGAAAAATTTCATCTATTTAAAATAATTATCATTGTTAAACTATGTACATATAGATTAATAATCAATAATTCTCCTAAAATTAAAACTGATTTAGTATTATTTTCGTTAATTTGGATTATAAATTCTTAATATTTATTTCTTCAAAATGAAAATAAATTACTTTTAAGATCACCAGTATATTATACTTAAAATAAACTCTCGAAGAAAAGATAAAACTAGAAAATTTAATAAATATACTTTGATAATTTAAAATAAAAAAAATGTTAAAAGGATAACTATTTTATTATAGAAGATACACTCTATTAAATAAAAGACACCATAACATGTTAGAGCATGTATGCATTTCAGCTTTTTCAAGAAGTATATTTACTCTCAAAGTAGCAAAATTCTTTGTTTTTCACTGTCTTGAGATTTGCATACATACATTGAAAAATTCAATACTATATTCTAAAATTTTATCCAAATACAGTGTTTACTATGACACAGTAAGTCACAGTTGGTGATGAGAGACAACTGGAACAACACAACAGTATAAAATTTCTACGATCAGATTATGGAAATGCATTGTTTATTGAAAGGAACTAATACTGATTTTTTTTTTCTTTTTTTACATTTATGTTATATGAATGAAATTTATTTTTCACATTACTGTGATACATAGGCCTAAAATACATTTCTAAACCTAATAATAGAAGCAGCAATTATGTGAATGATTTCTTTTTTTGTTTTCCCGTGAGAGCAGCTTTGTTTCTTGTGATTGGATGAAACTTAAGAGGAGAGGATTATCATCATTATCACATATGATGAAGCAATATTCAAGAGGTGCAAGCACTGTATGAATAGGAAGAGTTTTATGTACAACATGAAATGGAAATAGTTGTCAATGGAGCACACTATGCTGTGGCTGCAGCTTCTTCTTCAACAGCCTGTGATGCTGGGAGAAGGGTGCAAATGAGGTTGCGGTCTCCATACACATTATCAACACGTCCTGATACACATGTTACATTTGTTAGTCTAAGCATTTACTTTCTGTCAAACCAAATTATGCAGATATTACATACAGCATAGCACAAAATTATGAGAAGGATGTTATAAGAATGTATTGAGAATTAGACTTTAAACCTAACTCAACCTTACAAAATCAGTCCTCCTCACGTCGAGGTGTATACATCTTAAACGTGTGACTAGATATTTATGGATGCTCCAACAACATAGCACACGATAGATTCAATATACAACAAACCTTGCTATGATAGGTTTTTTTAAGATGACTCTGATACTATCTTAGAAGTGGACTTTAAGTCTAAATTAGTCCTATAAAACTGATTTGTAAGGTGAGATTTGCACTTACTTATATACTGTAAATTGTCTTATCACTAATTGAAGTGAGATTTCAATCAGAACACATAGTTTTATATAAACAAACAGCTGCATGATTACCTGTGGTAGGCCAGAACTTTGAAGCACGGAGCCATGGAGCTGGGAAGGCTGCATATTCCCTTGAGTATGGTTTTGTCCATGCATCAGCCATGAGCAGTGATGGTGGATGAGGAGCTCCCTGCAGAACATTTTAGATAATCAGTCAAAGTGCATGAAGTAAGCTTAAATAAGTGACTCTAGAAATTGTGTTTTCAACAAGTTTTGAACAATAATAGAGTTGAAAAGAGTAAGTCACAACTTAAGGAAGCATTGAAATTTCCTGTGTACTGTAAGTAATCAAAACTGAAACAAGTATTCTTCTTTTTCTGTAACATCATATCAATGAAGAACAAATGTTTTACCTTAAGCACATTGTTGTTGATGTCAGCCTTTCCTTTCTCTATATCAGCAATTTCCTGTCTGATTGAAATAAGAGTATCACAGAACCTGTCCAACTCGGCCTGCAATGATGATTAGTGGAATTAGAGAAGAAATTACTGAAAAAAAGGGTTCAAAAAGGTCTAATTTTCCAAGGTGATACCTTGCTTTCACTCTCTGTAGGCTCAATCATGAGAGTGCCAGGCACAGGCCATGACATTGTTGGTGCATGAAAACCATAGTCCATGAGCCGTTTTGCAACATCTTCAGGCTCAATTCCAGCAGTATTCTACAAGGGAAAAAACTTACAAGTAATGAGAGAAAGAATAATTCTAAATGATTGAAAAACATGTGCAATCATGGAATGGACTTACCTTGAAGCCTCTCAAGTCAATAATGAACTCATGAGCAACTGTTCCATTGACTCCACGGAAAAGAACTGGGTAATAGTTCTGTAGGAATCAAAGTGTAAGTAAAACCACAGCAATATGAAACTAACTAGAACAAGGAAAGAAAGGGACAAACCTCCAATCGTTTGGCCATGTAGTTTGCATTCAAAATGGCTATCTTTGATGCATCAGTGAGTCCTTGAGAACCCATCATAGCTATGTAAGTGTAAGAGATTGGCAATATGAGTGCTGATCCCCATGGTGCAGCAGAGATGGTACCAAGTGGTTGAGGGTTTTCAGGGGCAGGAATTCCACCAGTTGATATCTTCATTTTGAAAACAGATAATAAACAACAAGAACAAAGTCACACAAATGATTTATCTCCACAGGAGTTTAAGTTCTACCTATTAAATAAAAAGGAACAATGCCATCCAATGTAGAAAATTAAACTAAAGACTAGTTGTTTTTTTCTCTGAAAGCAATGCACTTTGTAATGGATGTAATAAAAAACATGACCAAATATATCAACAACTATGAAAGAAGTGCTTACCACAGGGTGGGAAGGTAAAAATGGTGCCAAGTGTTTCTTTACACCAATAGGACCCATGCCAGGGCCACCTCCTCCATGAGGAATGCAGAATGTCTTGTGGAGATTGAGATGACAAACATCTGCTCCTATCCAACCTGGGCTTGTGAGTCCCACCTGTAAACATGACCAAATATAATTTGATAATTGAACACATATCTTTGAAAAATTAAGCTCAAATTGATAAATTTGGATCAGTATGATATGAAGAATCTAGCAACAACAGAACAATTTGTTGTAAAGAGTTTTAAAAGACCTTACTTAAGGATTTTGGATCCATTCACATGGAGAGAAATTAGTTTCTTGAACTCTTAGTGAATATCATTCTGAATGTAAAGATACATATATAAAAACAAACCTGTGCATTCATGTTGGCACCATCCATGTATACTTGACCACCATTATCATGAATAATCTTGCAAATCTCATCAATACCTTCCTCATAAACACCGTGGGTTGAAGGATATGTTACCTGCAATTAAATCAAAATCAATTAGCTGGTATAAAGTAAGTATTGAGTAACATTGTAAAGGACGTAAGTTTTACCATAAGTGCAGATAAGTTGTCCTTGTGTTTTTCAGCAGCCTTCCTCAACTCTTCTATATTAATGTTTCCCTTGGCATCAGTTCCAACTGAGACAATTTTCATTCCACACATTGCAGCACTAGCAGGATTTGTACCATGTGCTGAGACAGGTATAATGCAAACATCGCGGTGATGGTCACCTCTTGCCTACAGTTTCCAATGGCCAAAAGAAGTAAGAACCATCACAGTTATTTAACAACATTTATTGGATATGATAATGTAGGAAAATCATTGCATCTCTTGTAGATACTTGGCAATAGAAAATGACACAACTAAGACTGTGTGCAATTTGTCTGAAATGAAAATACAATGTTACATTCAATAGTTATCACATCACAGAAATACCTATATATCCTAAGACTAAATCAGAAGAACCATAAATTTCCTAATAACTCATCATAATAATCCAAGTATGGTTCATACCAGATGATATGCACGGATAACCATAAGTCCAGCATATTCTCCAGCAGCACCAGCATTTGGTTGCAAGGAGAAGGAGTCAAACCCGGTGATGGTACACAACAAGTCACCCAAATTGTTGAACATTTCCTGATATAAAAATTGCTTGTTCAGACATAAAAAACAATATCGATCTAATATTTTCAGGAATGAAAAAGTATGCATATGAATTTCTTGGAGAGGTTATTGCTTGTAAGATTATTTAAACATGGAATTACCTGATAACCTTCAGCCTGGTCAACTGGTGCAAAAGGGTGAATATCAGAAAAGCTGGGCCATGTCACAGGCATCATTTCTGTGGTTGCATTCAGCTTCATTGTACAGGATCCCAATGGAATCATACTGTGACATAGTGAGAGATCTTTTGATTGTAGCCTATACATGTACCTAAGCAACTCATGCTCAGTTTGGTACCTGTGAAGAGAAAATAAAATTGATGTAAGCTTCCATAATATAATTGCATGAATTCAAAGTTCATGAAAAGGGACATACGTGTTAAAGATAGGGTGTGTCAGATAAGGGCTATTCCTAGTTAATCCAGAAGGAATTGCACTTTGAACTTCTGGTGCAATAGATGCAGCCGTGAAGGGGACCTGTATATAAATTAACACCAAAATCATGAGTGATGACACAAATGTTAATTTTGAAATGGATATAATGTGTAATCATACTTACTGGCTTTCCACCAGCAAAGACTTTGAAAAGCTTATCAACATCCTCTAATGTGGTTGTTTCATCAAAAGCAACAGTGATCTGAAAAGCCACAAAGCTCCATTATCCAAAGGCATGCAAACACAATTAACCAGTTTTAGTGCAACAAGAAGCAACACTCACAGTGTTTCCGTCTACAACTCGCAAATTTATTTGACTTTTGATAGCTGCATCAGCAATCGCATGTGCATTGGAAGTCTTAACCTTCACAGTGTCAAAGAAGGGAAGGTCTTGAACTTCCACAGTTCCAAGTTTCTTTAATCCAAGAGCAAGTGCCCCAGCAAGACCGTGAACACGGTGTGCAATGTTCTTAAGGCCTTCAGGTCCATGATACACAGCATACATAGCAGCCATGTTTGCAAGAAGTGCCTAAACAAATCCAACCAGTACTTAATAAAATCCTCAACCAACTCAAACGAAATCACAACATAGCTCTAGAAATACACTAACACAAGGCTTCATGATAATCCATAACAGAAAGTTCCCTACCAAATAAACTCTATTGAGTTTTTTTAGTGCTGTACTCTGCTGAGTATTAAAAATACACTATATTGATACTTTAAAATTTCTTTAATATATTTTAAAACTTCAAAATCAGCCATTATCAGTTATCAATATATTTTGAAGATACAGCAGAGAGATACACTAAAGAAAAATCCAGCAGAGAATCTAAATTAGCAAGTTACCTGGGCAGTGCAAATGTTGCTGGTAGCCTTGTCCCTCCTGATATGCTGCTCCCTAGTTTGCATTGCCATCCTCAAAGCAGTCTTGCCGGTAGAATCAACACTGACTCCAATGATTCTCCCTGGCATCATCCTCTTGTACTCTTGTGATGTGGCCAAGAAAGCTGCATGAGGACCTCCATAGCCCATTGGAACTCCAAACCTCTGAGCTGATCCCACAACAATATCTGCACCCAACTCCCCAGGAGGCTTCAACACAGTGAGTGCCAACAGATCACTAGCCATAACAACCTTCACCTCATGAGCATGAGCCTTCTTGATGAACTCCCCATAGTCCAACACCTCACCCTCAGTCCCAGGGTACTGCACAAGCACACCACACACATCCCCAGATTTGTAATCAATATCCTTAAGATCTGCTGTCACAACCTTCAGATCAAATCCAGCAGCCCTTGTCTTGCAAATATCAATGGTCTGAGGGTGGCAGTTGCTTGCAATGATGAAGGTCTTCTTCTTCCCCTTTTGGATGTGATTGCACATGGACATTGCCTCAGCTGCAGCTGTGCCCTCATCAAGCAATGAAGCATTGGACATGGGCAAGCCAGTGAGGTCAGTTATCATGGTCTGGTAATTCAGCAGTGACTCAAGCCTCCCCTGAGATATCTCAGCCTGGTAAGGAGTGTACTGAGTGTACCAAGCAGGGTTCTCCATTATGTTCCTCAAGATCACTGGTGGAACATGAGTGTTGTAGTACCCCATCCCAATGTAGGACTTGAAAACCTTGTTCTTTGAGGCCAACTCCTTCATGTGCTCAATCATCTCGCTCTCTGTCAACCCTCCGTCGAATTTCCCGAACTTCATCTCCTTCAACCGGATCGACTTAGGCACAGTGGCATCCACCAGAGAATCCAGACTCTCAAACCCACATGACTCTGCCATCTTGCTCTGTTCCTCTGGGGTGGCAGAGTTATGGCGCCTGGGGAAAGTGTCACTCCGTTGAAGCGCTTCCACCGAGATGGATCGGGTTGAACCGACACCAAGGAAGCCACCAACAACGCCGCCGCGTGACACGGTGGCGATGTTCATGCTCCTTCCCAGAAGGGTCTCTGTTCTGGATCCTCTGTTTCTCACCGCAGCGGATGAAACAGAGGACATGCACCTGGAGGAAGAGTACAGCAACATGGGGGTGGTGGAAGAGTGCAGTACGGATTCATTCTTCTGGTGCTGCTTTGCCTCTGAAACCAGACGCTTCAGAATGGCGCGGTTCGCAAGCCTCCGAGCACGTTCCATGAGTGCTGCTACAGAGAGAGAGAGAGAGAGAGAGAGAGAGAAAACAGAGGGAACAGTGTTTTTTGTTGAAATTTGAGGTTTCGGAGTTCTGAGGTGGTTTTGTTTTCCTTGTTATGATTCCATTGGAGTTTGTGAGTGAGGATGGGGTGTAAAGTGTTGCTGATGATAATAGAATCGTTTGAAGGCTATATAATTATATAAAATATGAACGTATGCTCTACTTGTATATATATATAAATAAATTATAAATTGTAAAACGATGATAACATAATTGATATATAATTGTCTCTTAAATATCTGATTTTGAATTCATTATGGGTCTGTGTGCATGAAAAAGAATGATTAAGAAAATTGGGTCCTTTAAATATGTGTTTTATCATAAAAAAATTGGATTTTGACTTGTAATTGAAAATGGTTTGAACATTATGATAGGAAAAAGCTTTGATTTTGGCGAAATGAATGGGTAAAAATGGATGATTTTTTTGTGGGGGTGATAAAATATGGTTTTTGAGATCTGGTGGAAATGGTAGGTGGTTGGTGAGTGAGAGTCCACCTATGAAGGAAAATGACAGATTGAAGGTTATCACTGTCTCAGAAGAAAACACCACAAACTGTGGAAGGGAGGAATGGATGGAAGGCATTGAAGCTGGGAAGATTGAGTTTCAATGGAAGACATTAAAGGTTGTTTTACTTGGAGAAGGAAAAAACATGTTTTTGTTTTCCTTTTTTTATTTTTGTGAGGTTTGAAAATTGTAAGATTCTGATGAGTAGTTTGTGGCAGATCCTTCACAGAACCAGCAGGCTTATCCTTTGTCCCTGACAAAGCAAAAGAATGAAAAGGGTAATTTGGGGTTTTGAAATTTTGGAGCTTGAGATAGATGTTGTGAATGGTGTGAAAAGATGACACCTTTTGATGCTTAAAGGAACAATCACAATCTGAAGTGAGATTTTTGATTCAGGTACTCACTTCCTTTAATTTAGGTTTGACACTCAAAGAATTTGATAAATGGGGTTGTTGAGGCAATTTAAGGAACAATTTTTCAGGATTCATTAGTCCAATTAATCTAAGGTTGTTGCAATGAATGAAACAATCTTTGCAGTTTTTCTGAAAATTCAGAAAATCTTGACAGTAAAAGCATGCATTGTTGTGCAGAATGTTGGTACAACAAATACTACACAATAAGTTTACATTGTAGTTTTATGAAGAACTAATTTTTATAAAAAAAAAATGTTGATATAACTATTTTTTTATTCACAAAATTCAAATATTGAATTTAAAAGAAAAGGAAAAAATGCCAATTGGGCACAAAGAAATTATTGGGAATATTCAGCAAAAGGGTGGTTGGTGAGGGAAAAAAGATGCATGCTTTATGAGTAAGCACATTATTAAAGCATAATCAATGGTTTGGTTTGTAGTATTTATCGGTGTATTGTACCAGACCCACCAACCATATGACAATAGTTAAGGGTTTAATTGGTTCAGGGTTTAATTAGTAAGTTTTTTTTTTTTCTATCCTAATTTTTCTAATGCAAACAAAAAGATCGATGTAGAATAAATTCTAAAAGATTGAATAACCAAGTTCAAGTTCAACATAAAAACAACTTTTATTTCAAAGCACGTCTTTTTTTTTTTTTTTTTTTTTTTAATTTTTAAATATTTTTTTTTTAAATTTTAATAACTAATGTAAGATTATAAAAAAAAAAAATTTTTTATAAAAAACACCTATTTTTTTTTTTTTTTTTTACTGTCAATGTCTAAATATTATGTATTAAACATTTAACTAATTTAATTTGAGGAGAATATAATTGATAAAATATATTTTAGTTATTGCATTTATATTTTAAAAGGAAAATTCGTAGTTATTTTAAAATTAATAAATAATAGTGAGTGTGATTAGAAATCAGCGTGGGGATCATATGAATGGAATAATAGAGTGAGAAAATCTATTGTTTAAGGACTTGACGAAGGGGGAATCTATTTTATTTTCAAAACTTATCATAATAATAAGATTTAAAAAATTATAAATTTTGTATCAATTCTTGAGATCTCAACATTAAATTTCCTTTAATTATACTCCGAATAACTTTTACTGCATTTTTAAATTATAATCATCTACCCATGGAGGGACGGGTTTGGTGGACTTAAAATTCAAAACATAACGAGTTGAATATTATTATTTGTATTTAGATTTTAATTTAGAACGACAAGTTTATAACTTATTAACTTAATTAGTTAGTCAAATAAACTTTATTAAAGATATAGTAAGTTAATATTTTTATTTAGTTATAAAGAGACAAAACTCTAAAACTATATTTGCATTAAAATATTCTGAAATTAAAAATATATAATTATATATGAATTATTTTGAGAAAACACTAAAAATATCTTTACATTAGGATTGTTCTCGGTGTTTTATGATCTTATAAAAAAGCTACAAATAGTTATGGTTAAATATGTTTTTGCTCTCTTCATTTTCAGTGAAAATTGAAAATAGTTCATTTTCGAAACTTTAGACTAATTTAATCCTCCAAAGAAATGCATGTATTTAATCATTTTAATCAAATTTTTGTAAATTTAGTTACGTTAGAATAATTCTCTATGTATTATGATCTTATAGGAACTATACTTATAAGACAAAAGTGACCAAAAAACACGAAATTTTCTTTGCATTTTCAAGCAACATGTTGACGTTTTTAGGTTTTCATTTGAATCATGTCAAACCAGAGAGGCTATTTTACTATGTACATCCGATATCATCTTGTCCAAGCATTTTGTGATCATCTTTGCCTCAACATATTATCATAGTTAAACCATGTCAACTTGTGCGTATCCTGGACCATCTCAACCAGTAATGCACATGTACATGTCTTCCTATGATAAGCGAGATCATGTCGGCCTCATTAATTTACAACATGAACAAAATTAAGAATTAAAATGTATTAAGAATTAAGAATTAACCTGTATGCGTAGTTAATCGGACTACTAACAAGTCATAATGAATTTAAAAAAATAAAATATGGATTATGTTGGATTGGACAGGTTAGACCCGAACCCGATTCAACCCGACCGTTGCTCATCCCTATGTTGAGTGAACCTTAATTCTCGTTTGCAATTTAGTGTGAATAGTTAAAAATTAACCATTTGTAATAAATATTGAATTGTCTAGTTGGACATTTTGAAATAATTATTTTTTACAATTTGTTAATGCATAGAAATTGTGAGTCTACACTTAAATTTGGCGAAATTTAAGTTGAAAAAAATTATATTATTCATCATATGTATACTTGACTATGGTGCTATGCAAATACATTGAGAATGCATAGATGCTTACAAAAGAAAGAATCACATATTGCATATATAGTTCATGATGATCGAGTTTGTAACCTATGTTGTTATGGATCGACGTTTGATGAATGTGTGTGACATATAGTGAAAAATATGAAAAGAGGTTGATGAGTTATTACAATTTGCTTGCGAAAAAAAAAACCATTAATAGGACATATTAATGTCCTTGCGTTTATTGTTCGAATTAGAAACATCAAGATTTGGCAAAAATATGTGATTACTTGTTCATCTTTGATATAATGAAGACTTATAAAATATGGATTTAATATGAAAAAATATTAGACATTCATACTATGTCAACAATAAACTTTTTTAAAAAAGTGATGGTCAATCATTTAGACCATGATATATTAGGGGTAGCAATGCTGGTCGAGGTGGCCTGCCTTTAGTTGAAATTGTAGGCAGAAAAGTTTGAAGATAAATTGATAATTCAACATTTTCATCATATTCATATTCGTACTTTGACATACACGATGTATTATTCAAATTTTAGCACATTCAAAATACATAACACTTGTCTTTTCTACTCATACAAGAATTTGGAATGTTCATGTAAAAGTTCAGAAGGAAATTAACCAATATACATAAGTATAAGTTTTTTTTCATGCAGGTTGCGGGCCAACTCACACGGACTGCGTGTTATGTGTGATAGACTTTTACAAGCCAGTAGGCTTAATATCTTAGCCTGCCCCGCGTTTTTTTGGTAGGCTTGTAGGTCGGCCCGTCGGACCAAACTCACATTACCACCCTTATGATACACGATGTTAGTGAAAAACTGTTGAAATAACTTATTTGTATGATTCCTTAAAGTCTAAATTTGGAGTAATAATTGTATTATTAGAATGTCACAAATTTACATGATTATTATTTTAAATGCAAGAAATAGATTGGACAAATAAAAATCTCAAAGTATGAGTGGGAGTTGTCCAAGAAGATGTATCCATAACATAACCCATTACCTAATCACCAATATGAGACAAAGAAGATATATTTAATGAGTTTGGAGTACAAAAAGATATATACATAAGGATGACCAAAAAATTCGATTCCCCAAAATATCAACAAATAAAATATGCAACAAATACTAAATAAATACCATTAATGATACTCTAATAATTATTAATAATTCTTTTAACTATTTTTTTTAAAATTCAAGTTAACAAAATAAAATTATTTATGAAAGAAATATCAATGTCATGAAATAATTATTTAAAATCCGACTTCGTATATTTTTTTTTTTTAATTTGTGATATTGTAGTTATTTTATAAAACATTTATTTTTTAAAATTTATATTTTGACATAATTTATTTAAATTTATTTCTTGAAAAGACTAAACATATTTCTATTAATGTTTTATTGAGTAATTTTATTTAAATTTTACTTATAAATTATTTTTATATCTAAATTTACATTTTAAAGATTTATTTTTAGATAAATTTATTTAAAATTTAATATATATATATATATATATATAATAAAATATTTATGGATATATCACTTTTTTTTTTATATCCAACAAATAAACGGACAATTTTTTTAAGACAAAACATGTATCTATTCCTAACCCAAACAATTATCATACTTGCAAACACATATCCTAATGACTGTGTATAATACAAAGGCTTAAACATTTTGTTTTGCATACATTTAATAAACAACAATGAAAAAATTGTTTACCATAACTACAAATTATACCAAATAAGGAAAACACAAAATACAGAACCATATATAAAATATAATTTTTGTACTAGCTCTTTATATTTATTCATAATTACATCATTTGAAACGCATATAATCATTATTATAATGAAAACCAAAGATGATTTAGAACTCAAACAAAATCCTAACTAAGTAAACATTATTAATCACTCAATAATCTCATCAAACATGTACTTCCAACTACTTACAACTAGGAAAAAGTTTGAAAAACTAAGATCTACTTTAAATAAAATCTATATATAGAGAAAAAGAAATGTAATATTTAAAGCAAAAAAAAGTACGGAGAATTTTTTATTCATGGAATATTGGTGAAAGTTTCGTAATTTGATTCTAACAAGGTTCATAACAAAATAATAAAGTGACTCTTTAATTTTGACTTCAATTATATTTTTTATTATTATTTATACAATAGAATATAATTCTTGGTCAATATAGAAGGACACTTTCATTATTCTAACAATAAAAAAGACATCTCACTAAGCAAAAGTTTTTTCCAAAATGAGACTTTTTAGGAGAAAAGTGGCTATTAAAATTGTCTAATCTTGTGTTTTACTATTTTAATAAAAAACTTTATCAACATCATAACTAATCTCCAAGTGAGAACGATAAATGCAAGAGTTTAGTTCAAATTCTTGAAACGATCTCAGACACACTAATAAACACATACTCTGTTATTGAGATTGCTAATGCTACTTTTTACCGAGTGGTAAAATTAAATTAAAAGGTATAATATTTTTAACTAAATACTATAAATTGAATCCAGATTATAAAAGTACAAAGAAAATATAAAACTAAAAACACATTTATATATCTATATAAATATTTTTGATATAAAAATTATTAAGGTAAAGTAAGTATCAACATTATAACAAATTTATTTTTTTGAAAATAATCTATACATAATAATAATAGATAAAACACTTGATAATTTTACATAATATGTGAAATTAAGATTGTAGAAATAGCTTGGAAAGTGAAAAGGAACAAAGAATACAATTTTGAAATAAGAACAGAATAACCAAATATTTAAGGGTTACTATAATTAAAAAAAAAAAAGTAAATACTGATTAAAATATTTTTTCCTTGTACCGTTGCTGCCCTTATTAAGGAAAAAAAATGATTCTTAATTAATACAATTATCGGAAGAAAAGAATAAATACGCAGTGAAGTCCTAACAATTGATAAGGAATAGAAAGTAGAATAAAATATATAAAGAGAAAAAATGAGTAAATTTGAACAAAAATATACTTTTAAATTATTTTTTTTGAATAAGACATTAAAAGGAGACAAATTAAGAAATTGAACAAAAGTTAAATATACAAATTTAAGGAAACAAAGTATACTATATTATTTGACTTTCAAATTAAATAATTAAATATGTTTCAATCTCAAGTTTCTGCTTTGAAGCATGTGCTCCATCACGGTTTTGTCATTAAAATGCATCTCAGATGGTAGAACGAGAAAATAGTATTTAAACCACTTTAGGATTCAACTTCTAAGCGATGTGAGACTCTTAAGTTTGTGGTAGGAATATAAGTCCCCGGTCGAAGTGTAAGAGGAATGAGCAGATCATCCCTAATAGAAACTTAAGGGACTAATGGTTCCGTTATTAGTCCCACGAGATCGATAGTTCTCTTATTGATTCCACGGCGAGCTCCAATGGTTCTGATCTCAAATTCGATGATAAAATCATAGTTAATCACTATACATTTGAAGTATTGTTTGTTAGGAATCCAAGTGTGAGTCTAAGTCACACATTGACCAGAAATGAGAAAGTAGAGCACTATATAAGAATAAAGACCCATAAACCCATCGCCTTAAGGTTTTGGGTTGAGAGTGGTGTCAGTGTCTTATGTGGTTAGGATCAGATCTCATTGGTGTTGTTCTCCCCAGTGATACCCCTCCTTATAAACCTAACAAGTGGTATCAGAGCCGATGGTTAATACCGGCTCAGACGAGTGCAATACCAGTATGGTCCTAGTATCGAAAGTCTTCTTGACAGTGTGGGTCAGGTAAGCGTGTCTCGTAAAAGAAAAGAACAACGGTATAAAAAAGGACAAAAAAGGAGTCTTATTGGTGTTGTATCTCCCCAATGAACCCCCTCTATAAAACCTAACATTGTCTATTTTAGAACATGTGTTTTGTTACAGTTTTGTCTTTAAAAGACATCAAAGAAATAAGAAATATTTAACCTATCTCAGACTTCGACTTTTAAATAACATGAGACAAGATTATTTGGTATGTGGCAGAAACAAAATAATTAAATAAAAATAACAAAAGGTAGAAAAATTAGGAGCAGCCTTGTATAATGTTTGTATGGATTTAAAAAACACTTTACTTTTTAAAAATAAATTTTGATTTCGAAACATTTTTTATGATTTTCTAGAAAGGATTTTGTTAAGAAAAGGATTTTGTAACAAGTTTTATGCTCAATAATAATATTGATCCATCTCATTCATGAGAATAAAACAGAAGCATGTTAAGCTGTTGGTAAGGGTCTTTAGAAAAAAGCAAAAACTCTGCAGACCCTTTTCATCTTAGAACCAAGTATTTATTTAAGATAGAATTTTACAATTTAAGTTGTTTTGGACTAAAGAAAACTGTTTGTACTTTTATGCTAGCTTTGAGATAATAGTTGTAATGTTCTTTCATTTAAAAAAGAGAGAAAAGTAAGTACATTTTGAGTAAAACAATTTGTAATTATATATGTATAATTTATATAAAAGTCGATTATTCCTTTCCACAAAAAATTAGTTATCCTAAATCATTCTTAACAAATTTATTCAAACAAAACTGATTTTTCTAGTAAGGTTAAAATACTCTGTTGGTCTTCATTTTTGTACCAAAATCTCAATTTGGTCCTCGCATTTTTATTAGTCTCAATTAGGTTCTCAATTTTGTAAATTAGTATCAATTAGGTAATCTGTTTGTGTAGAACTAACACCGTTAAGTGTATCACGTGTCAGCTCCTCTTTTTTTGATTTTTTTTTTAATTTTTAATTTTTTTTAATTTTTTTTTAAAAATATTTATGTCATGTGTTACATTTGTAGTGTGCCACGTGTCAATCTTATATGGTGCCACGTGTCAAAGAATCTCAATTTGGTCATCATATTTGTTTGATTTGATTTCAGTCCCAATTTTTTTTTAAAATTTTCAATTTTAGGTGTTCCAAATTTAATCCAAATTTTAATTTTATATAATGTTATGATTATTTTTATTAAAATTGATATTTTTATTAAATATTTTAATAATATTAATTGTATTTAATATTAAAATTTGAAATATATTCATTTTAATTTGTTATAAAATTGTTTTAAATTTTTACATTTGAATTTATAAAATTTTTATTTTTAAGCCAACTCTAAAATATTGTTGATATAGAATGTTATACAAATATTTTGAATATAAATTTATTAATCTATATATTTATAATTTTAAAATAAAATTTAAATAA
>Ga0099822_1005176_pt1 | contig 17044 bp, 13 predicted proteins | sample CowpeawhiteBW_FD_76839 | JGI IMG/M metagenome (GOLD analysis project Ga0099822, IMG submission 76839) | Root nodule microbial communities of legume samples collected from California USA - Cow pea white BW | ecosystem: Host-associated > Plants > Roots > Nodule | place: USA: California | collected...
ACTAATACGTTTTTTCCCAAAGCGAGTTCGCCGCCAACTGTAGCAGCACCATCCGCTAAAATTTGTCCCTTTTTGATGCATTTACCTCGGTGAACCTGGGGTTTTTGATGCATGCAAGTATTTAAGGTTTTGGGTTGAGAGTGGTATTATTCATGCTTTGCAAAGTGCTCTAAGACAAACTATGAAGGGTGTTGGTATTTGGCTAATGAATTGTCTTTGATGGTTTTAAGGATCAAATCATGGAACACATGAAGAGAAAACTTTTGTATTCCAGAAAACTGTAACCTTCAAGGTTGGAGTTAACAGCATAGCTTTCTTGGGTAACATCATTGGACTCCCCGTAAGAGGCTCAACTTTTTCCTTCTCCCCTGTTATGTTCACCACTTGCTTGTTTCAATGTCATCATATTCTTGTATCCCCTTTAATATATACAGGATAGTGGTGCATACATGGAGCACAGGTATGCAGGACCAAAGTCTATATTCATCCTTGGTCTTAACTCTGGAAAAATTGATCTGACTCGTAATGGTTGGGGCACTAAGGTATTATTATTAATTAATTTACCAATCTGGTTAAATCACAGTTGAACATGTGAGATTGTACAGCTGAATTGGTGCCGTTTTGCAGGTTGGAATCCAAGGAGAGGAGTATGCCGTTTTCACTGAAGAGGGATCAAAGAAAGTACAATGGCAACCAGTCCAGGGAACTGGAAAGCTTCTCTCGTGGTACAAGGTAATGGTTACTGGAATATTAAAATCTTGCAAGCTTTTTAAAGGGGACTCGATCTAATCAAACATGTCTGAATTTTTCTACAGACAACTTTCACAACACCAGAGGGAAAGGATCCTGTTGCCATAAGAATGACTGGTATGGGGAAGGGAATTATTTGGGTCAATGGTAAAAGCATCGGTCGTCATTGGATGAGTTTCCTCTCTCCCCTTGGAACCCCTACTCAGTCAGAGTAAGTAAATCACTGTTAAACAAATATCTGTCCAAGAAATCAAAGCCAACTCAGTTATTCAAATCTGCTACTTATGTTGCATCAGGTACCACATCCCAAGAACATACTTGAATCCAAAAGACAACCTCCTTGTGATATTTGAGGAAGAGCAAGCAAACCCAAATCAGATTGAGATTGTAACTGTTGAAAGAGATACAGTATGCAGTATCATCACAGAGAATCACCCTCCCAACGTAAATTCCTGGGCAGCTAAGGCTGGCAAGTTCCAGGCTGTTGTGGAAAAACCGTGGCCAACAGCTACAGTCACATGTCCAGTCTACAAAACCATTAAGGCTGTGGAGTTTGCAAGCTTTGGTGATCCTACAGGTTTCTGTGGAGAGTTTGTTATGGGAAAATGTGATGCCCCTGCCACCAAGCAGATTATTGAACAGGTAAACCTCTCATTTTTTTTCTCTGCAAAACACCAACTAACTCAGTTTTTATCTTTGCAAAAACAAACTCCTCAAACATGAAGCTCAACCATTTTGTTTGATTTTGTTCAGCAATGCATGGGAAAAAATACATGCTCGATTCCACTTGAGGCGCAAACCTTCACCCAGGGCAAAGATCCTTGCCCAGATCTGTCCAAGACTCTTGCAATCCAAGTGAAGTGTGCCTTCTAGAAATCTGTTTCTAGGAGAGTTAGAGCTGAGTTTACGTTAGTTATCTGATCGCTGAAGTCCAGTTCATAAACTCAGCTTTCAGTTTGTTTTCTTTTCTTTTCTTTTCTTTTCTTCTGTAGAAGGTCACAGGATACCTCAAATCAGGGTCCTGACTTCATAAACATCATTTTTGTTTGTTCTGATTACATTGAAAATGTAGAAATAAAATTAATATAAGTTCGATAAGATTAAGCTTTTATCCAGTGTTCTTACATGTTCATTCAGTACGAATATTCTATCATATCATATAAGATGTCCAAAATGATTAGTCCCAAAGAAGTAATTTATTATGCTTTTAGAAACAGTAATAATAAGGTTTAGACTTGTCAACTATCATTTCTGAGTTGATTAAAGCAACTAAAATGCAATGGTTATCTTCCATTTAAGAACTATTAACTGGCAAGTTATGACGAAATGCAGTTTATTCATTGATTAATCCTCTATCACACAAAAATTTGAACCAGAAAAGTTAATTAAATGTTTAAGTGCTGTGACCCAATTTAAACTAAACTCCTTGAAGTTAATTCAAAACGCTCACGATTTTCTAAGAATTCATCATCATTATCAAATTGTCCACGAAAATAATGTTATGTCTATCTCGTTAGAATTGGACTCCACAATTAACTCAAAACGATTAGTACAGATAACTTGTGTAAACAAACTCGATAATTATTCATTTGGGTAATCAGCTAAGACTATGTTAAAGTGGATAAAAAATAGTGGCAAAACCAATTTAAAGAAGTATTTTTGTTTTTTTACTTTTTATTCATAAGTATTTTTTAAAGTAGGCAAGGATTTATATGTAAAATTAGGGTTCATTGTTATTTATTTAAACACTTATTATGAATACTTAGATATGTCAAAATGACTTTTAACCCGTAAGTTAATTCGACTCACTTCAAGTGCGAGTCGAATTGAGTTGAGTCAATTTCAGATTTTTAAAAGGTGGGTTGATCTCAATCCGGCTCACTTAACTCACAGGTTAAACAAGTTGAAAGTGGGTTGACCCACTTAATCAACAAACATTTTTACATTTTTTTTAATTTTTTTAATAATTATTTACTACTCCTAATTATATATGTTCACAATTTCATATTTTTAAATGCTAGAATGTTTCTCAATAATATTTAAATAGTTTGAATGTTTAATTAATTTGATTGTCAAGTTATTCATGTTGATACTTTAATCTTTAACTATAATCTTTATAATAAATTACTCAAGCAACCGTTTTACAAACAAATTTTTATAAATTAGCATGACAAAAATTTGTAAATTTTATTTATATTTTGTTGAATAGCATAACAAAAAAAGTGTAACATTAGTCATGTTTTCTTGGACTATATGAACATTTTTTTTTTGGAAACAATTCATTATATATTGGTAGTAAGAATAATGAAGACATTAGTTCTTGAATTTATTGTGATTGTCATTTCATGGGATGCTTAAAATATCATTTAAATATTTAAATATTTAAAAATAAATAAATAGATAATTTTTTTATGTAGGTTAGTGAGTCGACCCGTGATAGATTGAACTAGGTTATAAAATCTTTTACTCACCATAAAATGAGTTGAATTGGGTTCACTCATTTTTAACTCGGTTCGTGAAGAACCAACCTATATGAACTGGGTTGACTCACTTTACAATGTCTATGAATACTTTTATCTTACAAACATGCAATGTAAATTTTTATGTCCTTAAGAATCGTTATTTAATCAACCAAACCTTAAATTAACCCGTAATAGAAAAAAAAAAACACATGATTTTTAAAGTTTAATAGTCAAACTAACTTTTTAATTAGTTTATCATGTTTAATGAAAAAAAATATATAACGCAACAATCATGACAATCATGATCCTTAAAAGTTAGAGGTTGTGCTATTATAATCTCTCAAGGTTTCAAAATTCACTGACATTTTTTCTAAATCATATGTTTGTAAATAATCTTAACCCTTGAACACTTATTTTAGGAAAAAAAATATGATTTTGATCCTTGAAATTTTATCTAAATTTTAAAATGATCTTTGATCGAAACTTGATTAGTGTTTGCCCTTTGCACTTTCAAAATTTTTATTTTTAATTCCTATTTCTAAACGGTGTTAAAAATAATAAATAAATGACATGTCACATATATTTATTCTTTTTTATAAAATAAAAAAATAACATGGACTAGCCGAAGATTTTCACGAACATTAAAAAGAAATATTTTCAGTTTTGAAATTTAAACTTAATTTGAAATATACACAAAATTACCTATTTTAGAAAGCTAAATATAAATTAGTTCAATGTGATTTCTTTGCGCAACAACTTCGAAATTTGACTTGTTTATGTATAACTCCGAATGTTTGGATCATAGGAAAAAGTTATATCGTCAAATTTAAATTATCAATTATCAGCTGCATTATAGATATATCATTCCAGGAAATAATTACATTTGATGAACTTTTTTTTGTGGAAACCAAAAAGTAAAAGTCAACACTATATATTTGTTATTGATGTTATATACTACTACAAAGGGCCGAATTTAGCAAATAAAAACAAAAGGCTCCAAGAGAATTTTAGTTGTTAGAACTAGATAATAGAAAAGTATATGCTTTTTTTACCTTCTAAAACCAAGTTTGTTCAAATTACTCAAACGAGTGGCTGATAATACAAAACTTAACGAGTATGATTGAGTTAATGGTTACAAAGATTCATTGTCATCTGTCAAATTGATCAAATCAGGCAGCGTAATCCGACTTCAAAAATTATGAACCTATTCTTTAGTAGTTGTTTTGCTAGTGTATGTTTAATGATAAGAACGAAGTTGAAATTTTAGAAACAATCCAACCCTAGTGATGGTTATCAAACATTTCGATGCCACAAAACGCTTATACAGTCTACCTATAAACACAACGGTCGAAACCCGATATAGAATTAGAATTCGTGCTTATTCTTTTTCCAAAAAAATATCGCTTTGCTACCTGTGTTTGGAATTCACACTATGCTTAATAAAGTAGCTATAGAGGCTGGTTCCTGATATTTATTTTATTTTAAGAATACCTTTTTCTGGGACAATCATACCAAACGTCTGAGAATCATTGGTATTTAAGAACTATGGTGCTCTGAACAGGAGATCTAATAGGAAACGTCAAATCATAAAGCATAGTATTTGATATTTCTATTCCTGTTGCCATCTTCCATACATGTATATAACTAGCTGCCAATAATTTGACTTGAAAACAGAATGATGAAAAATTTAGGAGGGTAATTACTCAATATTCCTATTCTATTTACATGTTGAACAGCTAAAACGAGCTCCGCAAATCCCTTTACACCTTGAAAATGAGGCAATCCAATTCAACTGCCAGTAACCAAGGAATCAGACGAATTAGATTATATCAACAAATGACAACGAACAAAACGATAAGAGGCTCTTGGTTAAATTGCTTAAGAACATGATCGTAAGGTTTCACAATGGTAAACTCACCCAAACCATTCCCACCTTTGACGTGCGTGACCCAACTGAAGCCATTATTTGAGAAGCAAGGAGGAAAGTACACGCAACCAAAAAAATAATTAAGCCTCGAGATTAACCCTGGTTCACCATATTAACATGCAGGGTCGGGTAGGTTAGTTCCGGAAGGTCATGATAAATCAAAGGATCCCTGGCCTTCGTTGATTGCATAGAGTAGCTTCTTGTACATAATTTCCTGTTTTAAAATGGAAACCAAAGATTAGCACCAAGAGATGCTTTGACATGCACGATCATAAAATCAACAATGCTTTCCAGTGTTCTACCTTGGTAGAATAGGGAGGAAGTTTCAGGTAATTTGCACACGTCATCACACTTGGCAAGTCATCATCCGCTGATTCTGAAGGCCCGTTCCCATTAGATGAAGCATTAGCTGCACTTGACGAAAGCTGCACCAAGACATGTAAATGTAATTACTTAAAAGCATTGTATTTTGCATAGCCCCCCTCCCTGCTACGAGATATGAAGAGGAAAACTATACAAAGTAAATCTTTTCTTATCATGTCACAACTATTCCGTCAAAGATTCTCTAAACATCATGTTACTTAAGAAAGAGCTGCAGTAACACTGGTAATGACCAGATTTCTAATAACACAAACAAAGGATCATCCCCCCCTCACATAATAAAGGCAATTTTAACACTCAAGATTTCGGGTACAAAATATCATTAAGGCATAATTAATGAACTAGCAGACAGGTTGCAAATTATCAAAATTTATTGTTCTATACCTTCCTCACAATTGTTAGTTTTGGATTTAGAACTGCCAGCCCACCAGGTGGAAGTTTAGGTGCACCAGTAACAAATTGACAGAAGGCTCGTTGCTGTTCTGGTGAGAATTCTCCCATGATTTCTAGTAACTGAAAATAGCATCATACAGAATGAGCTTCAAATATAACAAAGCCTATATTTTTTCAATAGCACATTTGTCCTTCTACAGGAACAAGAATCATACATTAACTATAGCTGGGCTCTTGGCAGTATAACCATGGTCAAATTTTATATGATCAGCAAGTGTCTCAGTCTGCAGAAAACAAAACAAATTTATCACATATCCAAGGTAGTTCACATTTTGCTGTAATAAGTAGAAATACATTTGAGTAAAAAATACCTTCCACAATTCTCTACGGCCGCAGAGCAAGTAATCCAGTTCTTGGGGAGTAAAAATTTGCAACGAAGAGATTTCAAAAACCTGAATTGAAAGCACAAGAGAAAGTGACAAATGTTTAGTTTTTTAACTCAAGAATATGAATACAATATCCAACAAGTTTTTTCATGGTCCAACTATTGCTCAGCCCATCTCTCACACACAAGGAGGTAGCAGCTGATTGCACTTATCAAATTTTGACATGGAATAACTTGGAATATACGTTTATTTATTTTTAATCTTCCTTTCTTTATATGAAAGGTAAGGGGGACATGATAAGTACCCAAGCACTTAGGGAACCCACTCTCTAAAGCTAACTACTAAGGGGAGAGACATCTCAGACTACTTCACTGTGGGGACTTTGGCAGTCCATAATATCCAAGTTCCAAACATAGCTCTTTTCGAGAGTCAATGTTTCAGCAGCTTTCAGTCTACGTAACTGCTCTCAGAGACACTTTACCCAATCCTCTTGTTGGTCAAGAACCTCTCACCAGTCAAAACCCTTTGTAGGTAGCCCTTTCCAAGACACGGACAATCAGTTCTAATACCAATTGATAAGTACCAAAGCACTTGGGGAACCCACCCTCAAAAAGCTAGCTATTAAGGGGGAGAACCAAACACCATACTCCACCGAGCATAACATACTACTGAATGTGAGACTTGGGCCCATAATACTCAAATTCCTATCACGATACAAGGAAGGTAGCAAACTAAGTAAAAAACTAGGACATAACAAAATTAGTAATTTTCACTAGAAAAAAATGCCCTATAGAATCTAAAAGCTGAAATATTAATGTTCAATACCAAATTAAACACCAGTCAAGTTTCCTTTCCAAACCAATTGTATGGGAGAAACAAAAAAAGTGAACGGGAAAAAGAATGGAGCATGTATAACAAAAGATAGACAACAATGAAATTGCAAAAATTTCTATTCACAGTTATAACAAATACATTACATACTATATAAGAACTTACACAGCATCCTCAAAGAAGCACGGTCAAATTTAAAAGAAATAATTAAAATCAGCAAATATACCTGATTGAACCCTGCTCTAAATGCTTCCATCTGACGAATGATTCCAGTCTTAACAGTTGCCTCGACCACCATGGATATGTACTCCTCTAGATTATTGATATCAACCTGAAAGTTAAGACAGTTCAAAGAAATTTTCATGACACAGAATCAACCAAACCAAAAAGGAAAAAAAAAAGGAAAGAGAAAAAGACTGAATACATACAATTTCATCTCTAGGTTTCAAGATGTACTCTGGATAACCAGGAAGTGTAAAGTCAAAGCAAAGATCTTCAATTTGAGCCCCACGAAAATGTAAGTTACCAATTTTATCAGTATCGCAACCACCAAAAGATTCAATATATCGTTTCCGGCAAACAAGGGCATTCAACTCTTGTAAAGTTTTCCCAAGCTCGGCATCAATGAAAAGAATGTCATGCAAATCAAGATCCTGCAATATATCAAATGCTAAATATATACAAACTACAAATCATCCCAAAGATTAAGTATACACATGAAATCAGACAACTGATAAGACATCAAGATTCCATAACTTACTTGACCAAGAACGAGCTTATAAAATGCCACTGACAGTGGTAAATCCAATAGGCGTCCATCTTGGAGAGCTTTAGCCATTACACGACCTAATAGCCGGAAATATTCAATAACTCTAAAAAATGGGGTACCCTCAGATGTATCAGCATTTGCAGGCCATGGTCGAGGAAACAGCCCAAGAGGAGCTTGAACAAGTTCTCCATCTCCAGCTAAAGAGCCATCTGTACTTTTCATTTTCCTTTCATTCCCATCAATTTCCATTGAATATTTCTCTGAAGAACCTGATCTCCACATTCGGAGTGCAACTCTTTGTAAGTCATGACTGAGAAGTGTGTAGAACTCCAAGGTGGGACCCAGACCAGTGCCAACTTCGCCAAAATATTCTACTTCAAGTACAGCCTTTTGACTAGAATACAACTCCATCACTTTTGCAGCAGAATCCAAAATGCGATTACGAGATACACGAACCTTTTGCCGCTGCAATCTGCCAACCCTGATCTCTCTTTCATTTGTTGATCCATGACCATCAGCACCCTGCTGCTGCTGAAGGCGATACAGTGCACGAGATAACCCAAAGGCAGTTGAATAGAAGTACTGTCTCCGGGTCTCAAAAGGAAACAAGAAAGGGCATGCTTTAGTCAGCTGGTAACACCATGAAGGAAGACTCCCACTACATAAGGCAAGAGCATCTTGTATTTGCCTAGCTAATTTTGGAGTAAGTTTGCTGCTTATAAATTCCTCTGCAGGAACCCTAGCACCACTGGTAACACTTAGCTCATCTAAATCCAAAATCTTTCCCTCTGCAAACTCATCGGTAACCACTTGGGCCCTCAATCGAGGGGCAAGTTGGTTCAAACCCTCTAGCACCCGCAATAATGCCAATATATTGTATGTAGGATTGGATTTCTCCAATTCACAGGGCAATTCACCCTGCAAGATGCTATCTAATACAGATGTCTGATGTAGCTTGGCTTCAGAACCAGAATTCGATGCAGACCCAGATTTGCCAGATTTTGAAGCATTAGAGCTTGAACCTCCAGGGGTAGCCCTATCTGTTTGGTTCTCTGACCTCTGATAAGTTATAGTATAAATATCACCCCACAACCTGCTTCCATCACTGGATACATAATCATTACTGCCAGCAAATCTCTCGTCCTCATCTTCATCATGCACAAGCTGTCTTTGAATTGCCTGATATATAGTCAAATGCCTATTAAGCTGCTTCCCACCAGCAGTAAAGATCAACTTTGGAGGATCATTAGAACTACCAAACAATGGACGCCCCAGTCGATCTCTTCCACCCCTGATACCTCTGTTATTGGCAGATCCAAGTCCAGCCATGGCAGCAGCAGCAAATGACATTGCACCTCTTGAGCTTGAAGTATAGCCACTCCTAAAATCAGCAGAGTCTGATCCCCTCACGGTACCAGCTTTGCTGCTAGAACCTGAGGCAGCATTAGTCTGGCCATCACTTGCTGCAGGAGCAACAGTACTCTCCTCAGCCAAATCACCCAATTTCACATCATGTACTTTGTCAGGAGAGCACACCAAAGGAAGAGAATCATCCCTCAGAACCTGCAACAAGAAAAATCAAAAACAAGCACAAAATATGTAAAAATCATAAATATATACAATTGAATTTAATTTTAACATTCAATCTAGATAAATGTCAGAGATGATATGATTTGATAGGAAAATATCTTATATAATATTTCCCATTATTAAATATTTATATCGTTCCTTGAGAAATAAGAATATCGTGTGTATACAACACACAATTTCAAGCAATCTCTACAGTAATAAACGAGCTAAAATTTAAAAGTTGCAAACAAAAAAACTAGGATTGAGTTAGTGGTGAGTGGTTAGACAGTTTCCACAAGGTGATAAACTCAACAATCTTCATTGCCACAATTGTACCCACAGAAAAAATAAAAAAACAAAATGATAGCGAGAGCAGCATTTCAGTTTGAAAATATTGCAAACAAGATAGAAGGACACCAGCACTAGTAGTAAAAACAAAGATGCAAAGATTTTAACATATCAAAAGCAATGTTGAACATTTAAGAAAAAACAAAGGGAATGATGACAGAAAGCAAAAAATAACTGCAGCACAGTAACAACTCAACTTCAATGAGATACTCATGATTAAGAAAGGAAGATAATATTAGCAAAAGAAGAACAGTATATAACATACATCTTCATGGTCATCATCTTCATCATCAGAAATATCATCATCTTCAATGACCAATGCCTCATCAATCTCAACAGGAGATATATCCAAATCTTCATCCTGCAATGTATTAGAAAATGTCAATAGAAGGGCAAGAAAATGAAAGAGGGGGAGGGGGATAGGTGGGAATAGACTAATGTTTAGATACTTCAGGATACTTGACTTAGGTTCATTATTTAGACTAAAGCTTGGCATGCATGTAAACACTGTCATAACAAAAGTAAAAAGAAAAAGAAAAGAAAGTAAGACCTAAATAGGAAAATAAGCCAGCCCAAAAGTAATCTAAAACATTTCCCAACAAAAGGGGCATAGAACTGCACTTTGAAATTGACAAGCATAACGCCAGAAAAAAACAATCAAATTTAAACTGTATAAAGCATTTGATTTTGACTTATAAGAGGCACCATGCAACAAATATCCTGTCACGTGCACTTTACGAAAAAAGGATGAGGATTAGCATATATGAAGCACCCATTTGATCAGAGATCCCAAATACACCGTTACAGGAATGCTGATTATGCAACATAATAAATTATCCTCTCAATGCTAGCTCTACCTCACTTTTTTAGTAACTACGACATTTTGGCTGGGAATCTTACAACAGCTTAATTTTAAAGGGATGATATCATAAATAATTATTATCCCAAGCTATTTATAAAACTAAATGGCAGAGATAAAACATTTTAAGGAACTACAGACAATAAATATAGTGTCCAAAGTTACAGATATCAGAGAAAGTTCAAATGTCTTCCAATCCAATATGGTACCTTTGCATCTTATATAGGCACTTTTAAGTATTCTATTTACATTTCACATTATAAGCCAAAATAAAGACAGCAAAATCCATAGTCAGCTAATACATAGCCAGAAGGAACTAAGAGAAAAAATAAATAAATATATAAATAAATAAAATCTAATAAAAACTTAATAATTGTAAGTTATAAATTGACAGATGAAAAAAAAAAACTGAAGCATTGCAAACTCTTACCTAGGATTTCACAGTATATATAACACCATTTCATAAAGTAAGAAATATAATGTATAACACTGAAATCACACACAAACACCAATAAACGTGCTGTCCCAGGGACAAATCTCCATAACATACAAATACAGCAATGCAGTTGCTGTATCAGAGACAAAAGTCTCCAATCACATGCAAAAACAGCAATACACTCCCATAGACAGAAATCTCCTACAGAAAGTATTCTCTATCCACAAACTAAAGTGACTCCACATTGCCAAATTACAAAACATATTACCAGATGTATACTCCTAAATTCCTAGTACATAACTACCAGCAGTTATTTTCTATGCATGACTACCAACGTACAGTTTCTAACACAGTATTGTTTTCTAAAAGTGTTATTTGAGTTCTAATACAGAACTGATTTCTAAAGCAGTTATTATGAACTAACCCTAACTTAGTTTCCATCCGTATACCTCAGAAGTAGAGTCACCATTTACAGGCTTTGCTTGAGCATCTTTATCAAGAGCTGCTCTTCTGCGAGTAGCATTCCTGGTCTGAGGTCCTCTTGGCTCCTCTTGCGCAGGCTTTAATACAGCTTTTCCCTTACTCTTAGAAGAGCTAGTGCTTTTATCTTGAAGTATTTGCTTTCTAGATGTGTCACCTATATTAACAGATGATCTGGATCTAGTAGAATGACGACGGGTAGTGGAAGGAGTGGATACACCAGCTCCTGCAGGAGTTGTCCCAGATTCAGAATGACCAGCAGGTACAGTGGACTTCTGACCAGATTCACTTCGTTGGATACGAGACCAAAGAAATTCCTCAATGGCTGCTAAACTTGCTAATGGGTCAACCAATACAACATTTGATGAATAATCCTTAAGTGACTTTTCACCCTGAGCTCGACAAAGCCGCAACTTGAAGGGATGAGATAATGCACTTAGTCCAGAGGAGAGGCGTGCACTTCCACTAGATGACCTGGATGAATGACTCAGCACAACAGGGAAACGTTCCAATGAGGACAAGGCATTTTGAAGCTTTTGAACCAAGACAGTCATGGGAGGCACAGTGTCAACCTCAGTTGAGGAAGGTAGTGCAACAGCTATAAATAACTTAAACCTTGTAAGTGCTTGTTGGCGAAGGTTGGGTAAGCGGGTTTCTAAGGATTTATCTTTAGAGAAGTACCCACAGGAAAAATAGTTCAACAAAGCTGCAACAACACCACTGCCAATAAATTCAAATGTAGATACACCATCACCTTTGCCAAGTTCCTTTAGCATGTCAGCTATGACCCCAATTAAATACTCTTCCAGAACAAATCCAGAAGATTTAGATTTCCCCTTTCCATTGGTCCTTTCTTCATCCGCTCCAGTATTTAGCTTCATGCAAAGGTTTTTCAGATTCAAAAGATCATCGGTAATACCCACTTCAGATGCCCCAGCATCTGAAGGAAAGTACTTATCTTTAAAAACCTTTGCAGCTGCACTAACAGACGTACGAATACTTATTGTTGGAATATCCACAGAACTTGGAGGTGAACCAACATTTACTGAAACAGGAGCCTTCAAATCGTCCAAAGGATTCCCATCAGGATTGGAGCTTCCACTGCGTCGCCGATAACGCCTAGAGCGAGATGATGCTCCAGATATAGAATCATTATCCTTCTCAGCAGAAGATGCCTGAGTAGAGATATTGGTTGAATTTGCGGGTAAAATAAGTTGATCCACTGCATGCACAACACCTTCTCTAATGAACATCTTGGAGAATGTCTCAGGAAGCTTTTCCATAAGAATATCAGCAATTTTCAAGGCAGGAACCAACACATGTGGATCTTTCCATGCTAGGACCCCAGCTAAGAAACTGTAAGATCAAATAGAAAACGCATAACTTCTTTGAACACGTAAAATCAGTTAGGATATCAAGTAATATCAACACCATTAAATGTCTACATACCTTGATATATTGGTCACACTCAACAAAGACTGGATCATCTCTGCTGTGCTGAAATACATCAATTTTCCAATGACAGAAAGACATTTGTGCCGAACAGGACCATTGACACTAGAACCATATATCTGTATTAAAGGCAAGCCAATGGCATCAATTAAACCAAAAACACATAAGGAAGCAATGGAGCAATTAATCAGAACTAGTTTCCAATTAACAAATCTATGAAGCAAAATTTAAGCAATTAATCAATGCAACAATTGTCAACCTGTATTAAAACTGGGAGAAGATCCATAGCAAATTGCTTAAGTAGTTCAGGCTGGTCATTTAATAGTTTCTCACGGGCTGATATCTCAGGAACATTTCCATTTGAATCTTCTTGTTTCCCAGAGCTACCAGCGGGAGACTTCCTTACAATGGGCCCTTTCATAAACATGTTGGCCATGATAGGGAGAGAAATTGTTCCTTGTGGCAATGGGGGAAGAAGCTCATTTGCCAGGTTTACAATCTCAAATATCTATATATTAGAACAAATAATTAGAATAATTTCTTCTCTTCAGAAATGCAACCGAACTGGAAATATCAAGGCTCTAACTGATGGTGCATTGAGGTCAGGTCAGAGTCTGATATATGAACCATTACGAGATAAAACTAAACGTGAATGACCAAAAAAAGAAGAGATCTGAAGTTAAACCATACCTGCTCCGGGGGCCTACTTAATGCAGGAGAAACAGAGGCATTAGAAGAAACTCCAGAACCAGATAGAATATCTTTAAGAATACCACTAATTCCGAGTAGTAGTAAAGTTTTAGCTCCAAGAGGCGATCCACTCGCACAAGTTGAAAGAAGTCGGATTAAACCCTGCATATGCCCAAGTCAAGGACCAACAACTACAGGCAAAATGCATGAGACTTGAAGCACAAATTACACTTACGGTATATGTCGGTGTGCTGAGAGAAGCCTGACCACCTCCAGAACTACTGTTAGAGATGAGGGACGCAGCTTGTGTTACGAGTCCATGGTTGCACAATTCATCTAATTTGTCAGGTGATGACGCAAACGCTTCAGCTATTCGAGTCAAACAAACAGAAGCGTGCTCTAAAACCTACAAAAATTGATAATGCATGACGTGAAGGTACTGATAGATAATTTATACTATAGAATATAATTATCAAAATTTCCCACCTATCGAGGTAAACTTCCTTAAAAGGCAAATTTATGGACGAAAAATACAAAATACAGATTCCATTACGTGACAAGACTGACAACAAAACATGACCTTACCTTGGCATCATGGTAATGAAGAAGGTTTGTCAGAAGAGGAACAGCTTCCATCACAAAATCAGACGCATCTGAAGGAAGTTTCTTGCACATATTTGCAGCAGTAGACAATGCAACCCGCTGAAACGAAGAATAACGTCAACTAACACATAACACATGCCACTTAAGGCACCAGTGGCCAAATGAATTAAACTGTCCAAAAGAACAAAACTATAATCATACACTAAATGTAGGTCCTTCACTAACAATTTACCTGAACTCCTGTAGAAAAGAAGTCCAAATAAGAAAGCACAGCCATAAGAGCACCTGCTCGTAGGCAGGCAGTGGGATGCTCCTGAGATATCTTTTTCAGAGCTTGAAGGGACTGTTCATGCCATAAAACAAAGTAATCAAACTGTAAGAATTGCCATTTCAAAATGCTATCTCGCCGATAAAAAAAAAACACGAAAAATTCTTCTCCAACTGAAAATATGACCCTGGGATAATTTTAAAAACAATTAGGCAGCACCAGAGTTCAACATTGAAGCATATAATATTTGTTTTAAAAGTTTTTAACACCGCTTTTCACCAGTCCCACAGTAGTCATGAACTAAGGAACAACCTGCTCAGCCAAGTCCATGTATTCTATGGTGAGCAACCTCGCACAGAAAATTGAAACTGCACCATAATGAACAACCGCAGCACAAGATGAAGGTAGCACGTCGCAGAGATGGGTTAATGCTCTTGCAGCAAGAAGCATGATATCGGGATTGTTCTCGTGATTCAACAAACCCACAAGCACAGGAACAAAGGAATCAACTGAGAATGTACTAAGCGATTCTTCAGTCCCAATTGAAAGCATTTCACAGAGTTGCGTCAACGCTTCAACCTGACGCCCTTCTTCGCCCTCCGCTCGCAACCCAAAAAGGATCTTTTTCAGCCTCCCGTTCTGGTGAGAGGAAGATGCAGAACCCATGGCAGAAGATGGGAGCAGATCATCCAACCCAGCACCAAGCTTCCGAAGCAGCCCCTGAAGTGCACTACTCGCAGAGGTCAAATTTTGATGCAAAATCCCCACACCACCTTCACTGTCATTATCATCGTCTTCTGCACCGCCATCCATGTTCAATGCCAGCCCTCTGTCCGCATCTCTGTCCCTAATCCTAACATCGTGTTCTTTCTCCTTACCCTTATCAGAGTTGTCCTTGCTGCGGCGATCACGTCGGGAACCAGATGATTCATTGGCAGAGTCCATGGGAGGAGGATTCTTGGGAGGAGGATTCTTGGGAGGTAAGGGTTGTTCTTTAGTTCTGGATGCACGGGAGCGAGTGTTGACAGAAGAAAGAGATGCGGTGGCGGTGGCGGCGGCGGAAGCAGAGGAAGAAGAAGAGAGACGCGCGCGCTTGCTGGAACGGGTAGTGGGACCAGAGGAAGGGGATGAAGGGGCAGCTGAGGAAGCCTCCGCCCGCTTCCGGCTCCGTGTTTCCATACAAAATCCACCCAACCCGCAGTCTATCAACTCGCTCGCCACCGAGCGTCAATCACGCTTTCATCCGCCCAATAATCCCTACCATGGATCGAATCTTTGTTGGTGAAACGAATCTGCTCCACAATTTGAAACCCTAGAAATTGCAGATGAGGGGATTGCGCGGTTTTCGAACAAGGCGTCGAGTGAGATTTCGGAGGACTGTAATCAACGGAGACAAAGATTTTGAGGTAATGACGAAAGAGGGTTGTTGCCGGAAAACCCTAAGCCAGGCAAATGGGTAAGAGAGGAAGAAAGAAAAAAAATGGAAGAATAAAGGGACAGAATAAAATGACGCTTTTATATGTAACTTTCTTTGCCTTTTTTTTAATATTTAAATTAAATATTTATTTGATGGTGGTCACTTTCCTTCGTCCAACCGAACTGAACTAGCCATGCTCCTCCGTGGCACTGTCACACCGTGGCGCGTACACTTCCACCCCTCACGACGTCGTTTCAGCCAACGCCACACCAGTCACCACTATCTGTATTATTCGTTGCACCGCAAAATTTACATGAATATAATGAAATGAATATTACGCATATATATGTAAATCAGAATATGGTATACAATTTTAAAAAAAAATGTAAGATTTAAAACATTCTTCAAAGTAGATGCAGATAATTAAGAGAAATTTATTATAAAATATTTCTTTTTTCTAGAAATAACTAGCTTTTACGAATTTTTAAAACAAGTAATTTTAGTCCAATATTTGTCTGACAAGTCTCTACGGCTTGATTTCCACTCACTAAGATAAAAACAATGTAATTAGAGTTTAGATAATTCTAATAGTGTAAAAATTAATAAATTATTTTAGTACGACATCAATAAAAATATGCCAATTGCAAAATAATCCTAATATTTAACGGTCGATAACTTGATTTAGAAACAAAAGTTAATTTTAAAACTCGAAAAACTGAATATGTATAATCCCAATATACCATATAATTATACTATTCGGCATTTGACTATCAATAATTACTTACCGTGCTTATAAATATATATATATATATATATATATATATATATATATATATATATATTTTTTATTAAATATTAAAATTTATATATATATTAAATATTTTTTTTTTTTTTTATTTTCGATTTTATAATAAAATGTTAGGTTAAATATGTTTTTATTCTTTAACTTTCAATGAATTTTGGAATTAGTTCATTTCAAAACTTTGGACCAATTTAGTCTTTTATATCTCAGAATTATATTTA
>Ga0099822_1005178_pt1 | contig 17034 bp, 12 predicted proteins | sample CowpeawhiteBW_FD_76839 | JGI IMG/M metagenome (GOLD analysis project Ga0099822, IMG submission 76839) | Root nodule microbial communities of legume samples collected from California USA - Cow pea white BW | ecosystem: Host-associated > Plants > Roots > Nodule | place: USA: California | collected...
GACGTCTTGACAACTTTTACTATATGGCGGTTTACGCTATTTTTTGCAGCTTCAAAATCTAGCAAAAGAAATATCACCAATGCTTGCATACCTAGAGGGTATGAGTACCTTCAAAGCTCTAATGCAAGTTATGTAAAACACCCAATCTTTCAACCAGCTGGAAATTTCACTACATGCAAATCAGAAGCTTTCTCATTGTTAAAACGAACAGAAGGTTGCTTTTACTGTTTTAGCATAAATTGGATCATGTGTGCTCCCTCTTTCTATCATAGGACCACCCTTAGGAAATGACGTCTTGACAACTTTTACTATATGGCAGTTTACGCTATGACACTTCTGGTTAGAATCCTCCACCATTCAAAACCCTCAATTGGTAGCTCTTTCCAAATCCGCGCTCATACCAACTGAAAAGTGTCCAATAACCTCATAGGATCCTAATTTAGAGGAGCAACAACATAAAAAAGGTTGTGACAAACACCATAAAGACGTCGAGTATCATTGGTGTATAACAATTTGGCCTATTCCTAGACTTCAAAACATGTGCCGTAAACCCGAATCATGTGAGAATCAATTCTCTTCCAACGCAAAAAATCACCAGGAGCAATATCAGTCACTTCTTGAGTAAGATGATCAAGATACCCTTGACTCTCAAGCTAAAGTTTAATGTCTGATGCCCAAGTCGCATAATTTGAGCCATCTAACTTATCAATGGGCAAATTCACATTGACATAGTGCAGATGGACTGGTCAGACACTGGTGGTAGTAGAATAGATTTCAGAATTGGGAGAGACAGTGGAAGACGCCATGGAGGAACAGAGAGAAAAACCCTAAAACACCAAAGAGGTCCGATTGGATCAACAAGACTAGATCCAGAAAGAGCAGGATGAGGTGATTCCAGTGTAGGTGATCATTGCTTGAGAGGAGGGATGATGCACCGCCACGCACAACGGCGTAACGGGAGGAGGCTCAACTTTGGACAGCGCGTGAGCAAGCGTGGCTGCTCTGATGGCTACGGTTCTTGCTGTGTGGAGGTTACCTGATCGAGGCGATCAGAACTGTGTGGTCGCTGTTTGGAACTGACACTCTGATGATGGTGACATTGGTGGCGACGACTGACGGTGGCGGCGACAGCTGTTGCACTGGCAAGGGTGACAAACAAATATATTAAAATAACCTGAAGCTTTAGATACCATGTTGAATATTGAGAAAAACTATATAGGGTTATTCTCTCTTGTGTCTAAAATACACATAGGGTGAATATATTTATAATAAAGAGTGATATAAGTATATATGGCAACCAAACATAAATATTGTAAATAGATGATATTGTAATAAACAATATCAACAATATCTACCAATATCAAACAATGTCTATTTTTCCTAATAAACAATAGACAATATGTTTACCTAATTAACATAAAACGCGATATATCTAACACTCCCTCTCAAGCTGGTGCATATAAGTCGTATGTACCAAGCTTGTTAAAAATATAATCAATTTTCTTTATAAATTTTTATTTTAAATATACTCACTTATAATATTTGTTCTTTGTACAGATAGATGCCTTCACCCAGCATGTAAAATCACTTCATCCTTCTCTGAGTTATTAGGCGAACAAGATTCAAAAAGCTTCTTGTATACTTCAGAGGTTTGTAAGCCGTAATGGTTCTTTGGTATTTTATGGTCAATTTTGCAGCTACTACTTGTACTAATTGTTGTTTTTTGTTGTTATTATTATTATTATTACAAACATTATTTTTTTGCTCTTATTATCCTTGATCATAATCACTCCTCAATTCGACAGGTTGAACCAACAATAGAAACCTTAACAAGGACTTTACTACAACTGTAGTATTTGATAAAAAAAGATAATCTACCAGAGTTGTTAAAGCCAATAAGAAATGTAAACTAGAGATTCCTATCCAAAAAGACACTCTCCTACCCATTATCATCTATACTACATCATGCCTACACACTAACCTTAGTAAGTGAGTAACAAAATCCATGTAAATGCTATCCTACTTTCACTAAGCAATATCTGACTGCTGAAACCTCCTAGTTTTTGATGTTCAACTTTGGCTTTGTGACATACACAAAGCACCAATTCAGCCACATTGCTTTTCACACCAGACCACCAAAAAGATTTCTTAACATTCTTGAACATTTTAGTCATTCTGGCATACATGCTAAAACAACTCTCATGTCATTTGACAAGGGTCCATTTTAGCTTGTCTTAATATGGTGTCTAGATTAAGAAAAACCAATTCCCACTAGACATAACTAGGGTTATCTAGAAGTGATGGTGCACTTCTAAGAATTTAAAAGAGTGAAGAGGATTCAATTAAGCAAAAGAACAACATAAATGAACTAGAACATGAAATGGGCATGTAATATAGTTCTTGAAGGCATGTTGAATAGAGTCAGAGATGCAATAATCTTGACACCTAGGGTTTCAAGTGAGAGAAATTGTTATTAAAACTAGAAGACAAACCAAATGCACTCAAAACAAAGAGCAAATGGTGGAAGCGAGTTTAGAAAGCTCTAGCGAAGATGGTGGTTCGAGAAGATTCTGGCCATTGGAAGGCTACATGTGAGACACACACCTAGGGCAGCATGACAGTTGGACTATGTGTGACGACATGTCGATCATAGTTTGCATGTGAGATCATTGAGCTTGGGTCGCGCTCCTCGAGGCATACCACACCAAGACGTCAAACGACAAAAATTTGGTAACAGTTGCCAGGGGGTGACAGTGGGGACGACAAACAACAACTGATAGACAATTCTTATGACAAACAGAGATAAGACAGAGACCATCAGAGCGGGATCCACTTGTTTTGATACCAACTTGAGAAAGATACACAAAAATATTAGACTGAATTTGAGAGACTTATTTCCCCTCTCTTAGGATTCCATATTTATTATAAGTTGTGATACATCATATACAATGTATGAGAGGGAAAAGAAGAGAATTTGAAAAGATACATCTAAGAACTAGGTCTAGCACAAAATGCACAACACCTCACAATAAATCCTTTTGGAGACTATTTATTCTAACTTCAACGAACTATTGCATCAATGTTGTCGCTCCTGCCCAAGAACTCAAGTAGTGCCAAACATTCTTTGTGTTGATGGCGTATGGGCTTCTTGACGAGTATTTGTTGATTCCTATTCAAATTTTATGTTCTACTTGTGTACCTACATTGAACTCTCATTCGTCCATTTTATCATGTGTTAGGCCAATTACTCACCAACATACCTTTAGTCATCCTCACTAGTCCTAATCCCACATCAACTAGAGATGTGACCAAAGTATAATATATAAGTCAGTACAAACCTCACTTTATAAGTCAATTTTGATAAGGTTGAGTTAAATTTTTAACCCCACTTAATAAGATGGTATCAAAGTCTATTCAAGTGAGGTTTGTTGGGTTTATCGTATCATGGACTATTGGACCACCTACAAATATCCAGTCTCACGTTTGAGATGTTTTTAAGAGTATCAATGAGAAATGGTCCAATGTCTTTGTTAGAATAGTATTAAATCTGGGTAAAAAGTAGTTATATTGGAAACTATTACCTGTTATACCTGTGAGTTGTACCTAGTTCTGTACCTAGGTTTTTAGTTCAGACTTTTGATCTTTTCACTTCTCATTGTATCAAAATTCTATCACTATAAATATGAAATCATGAAAGGTAAATTCAAGCTCCCTAAAATAAGTTTTCTCCATTATTAATCATAAGTGTCTTCATAAATATTTATGTCTCTATAAAATGTATGTTTTTCTCTTACAAATATTTATTAATTTATTGAGGCCATATGATACATTGAACTTTTAAGAATTTACCATACCTCTGTATGTGTTGAATTTAACTCCATCCATGTCATATCTAGTATATAGGGTTTCATAGGTTCTAAACTACAAAAGTAGTTTGCAGAATTGATGTTTTTATATGTGCATATGGAATTTATGTCAAATATTTGAAAATTGAGTGGTGTGTAATGAGTACATCAAACTTCACTTCTTACTTTATCCTTGTTTCCTTTGGCACTAATTTTTTTTTTTTTTAATATTGAATAGGGTGAGGCTGAAACCTTCATCTCATCTCTTACTATGTTTATGCCTTGTTTAATTGCCAGATTCTTAGGATGGCTCCTAGGACTTCTTTGTTTCAATTAGAGGAAGCAGGCCGACATTACTGTGAAGATCATTGGGATGCTCTCAAAGATCAACATAATCAAATTGATTATCTTGATTTATTGCAGTATTGTTTCTCTTCTGCATATATGCTGGCTCTATTGCATGATGTTCTTGGAATTGCTATGGAAGAGAAAAGGTATTGCTACTGTAACAAAAATATATGAAACTTAGAATGAGACCTTGGATAGAGGTAGCGTGACTAGCTTAATAGCGAAAACAAAAATATCTGTTAAGATATAATTAATATCGTATATCTATCTTATTTTATGTTTCTATTGTTATTATTCTTCATATGTATTTTGGGATTGACCCATATTTTCTTTATTATAAATATACTCCTATGTGTATTTTCTACACAAGAGAGATTAATCCCAAACATAGTTTCACTATATTTAATATGGTATTTAGAGCCTAAGGGTTTCAAGGAACTTTTTTGTCGCCTCTGTCACTAAGATCCACTATCAGCGCTGTCGTTTGCCATCTGTCGCCGTCTGTCGTTGTCATCGTCGTCGGAGATCCAATTCTGAGCAGTGACCACATGGTTGTGATCGTCTCGGCTAGGCGATCATCGCGCCATCAACGGTGCCCTCATCGGAGGTGCCACGCACTCCCACATTACTGTTTCCTCTTTGTACTCTTCGGATAATTTACCCTTTGTTAAATGGCTAATAGGTCTCGTGTTTTTGCTCATAGTGTTGGGACTCATTTGTTTCCTTTTTTATCCATTGATAATGTTCTTTATGTCCGTGTGTCTCCTTTTAACTTATTATCCATTAGTTGTCTAATCCGTTCTCTTCATTGTGTTATTTCCTTTACCCAAACTTCTGTTTGTTTAGAGAATCGGAGTTCGAGACAAATGATTGGCACCAAATGTGAGTCCTATGGTCTTTATCATCTCCGCACTTCTTCCCATGTTGGCGCAATTATAAAGTCTCCAACTCTTCTTCTTCATGCTCAGTTAGGTCATCTTAATCTTGCCAAGTTACATCAGGTTGTTTTTGGCTTATCCAAGTTGTCCAAGTTGGTGTTTGAGTCGTGTCAATTAGGCAAGCATAGTCGTAGTTCTTTTCCTTGTAGTGTCGCACACGGGGCTTCGTTCCCTTTTTCCTTAGTTTACTCTGATATTTGGGGACCTAGTCGTGTTACGTCTAGTCTAGGTTTTCAATACTATTACTTTTATTAATGATTATTTATGGTGTACTTGGTTATTTTTAATGAAGAGTCGTTATGAATTATTTTACATCTTCCAATCTTTTTTTAATGAAATTCAAACTCAATTGGTGTTCCTTTTAAATTTTGTGAAGTGATAATGGTCGTGAATATCTTTTTAATTCTTTTAAATTTATGGCTTCACTTGATATTCTACATCAAACTTCTTGTGCATATACACCTAACAAAATGGGGTGGCTGAACACAAAACTAGACATCTTATTAAAACAGCTTGTACTCTTTTAATTCATGGTGAGGTTCCTCAATCTTTTTGAGGTGATGTTGTTCTTATTGCATGTTAACTTATTAATCAAATGCCTTCTTCGGTTTTGGATAATAAAATACCTCATTTCATTTTATTTCCTCTTGAACCTCTTCATCCCTTACCTCTCAAGGTTTTTGGGTCTACATGTTTTGTGCACAATTTTAGTCCTAGTTTTGATAAATTATCTCCTTGATCACAAAAAGAGTACAAGTGTTTTTATCCTTCTTTTAACCACTATTTTGTTTCTGCATATGTCACCTTCAATGAGTCTTCTTTTTCCTTTAAAAGTCCTTCTCATTCCACTGGGTCTCCATCTAATACACGCAATATTCCTAGTACTGTCAATATTCCTATGATTTGTGATCTTCCAGGTGTGCCTTGTACACCGTCAGTTTCTGCTCCACCACCACTTCAAGTTTATATTCGTTGCCATCGTCCATCGAGTGACACAACTCAAGTGCACCAAGTGAGTCTCCCCTTCCACCAAGTGATCTTCCAATTGCGGTTAAAAAAGGTATTCGTTCTACATGTAATCCTCTCCTCATTATATTGATTTAAGTTACCATAGATTGTCTTCACCTTTTATACCTGTCTTTTGTCTATTTCTTCTGTGACCATTTCAAAATTTGTTCATAATGCCTTAGCCCATCCCGGTTGGCGTTAGGCCATGCTCGATGAACTAAGTGCTCTTTATAATAGTGGCTCTTGGGATCTTGTCCCATTATCGTCTGGGAAATCTATTGTTGATTGTAGGTGAGTTTTTTGCTATCAAAGTTGGACCTGATGGTATTATTGATCACCTCAAAGCACGTCCTGTGGCCAAAGGTTACACCTAAATCTTTGGGTTGGATTATGGTGATACTTTTTCTCTCGTGACAAAGATGGTTTCTATTCGTTTATTTATTGCCATGGTGGCCCTTCAACAATGGCTTCTTCATCAATTGGATATTAAAAACGTGTTCCTCAATGGCAATTTGCAAGAAAAGATTTATATGGAGCAACTTCCTGGATTTGTTTCTTAGGGAGAGTCTTCTGGTTGGTATGTCGTCTTCGCAAATCTTAATATGGTCTAAAACAGTCTCTTAGGGTTTGGGTTGGAAAATTTAACAATGTTGTTTAACAATTTGGTATGACTCAGTGCGAGGCAGATCATTCAGTCTTTTATCTTTACTTAAGTGTTGGATGTGTCTACTTGATAGTATATGTTGATGACATCGTTCTTACAGACAGTGATAACCATGACATCTTTCAGATGAAACAACATCTTTGTGATCATTTTCAGACCAAAGATCTTGGAAATCTCAAATATTTCTTGGGAATGAAGGTGGCACAGTTCAACGAAGATGGTATTGTTATTTCTCAAAGGAAGTATACACTAGATATTTTGGAAGCAACTGAGTTGAGGAATTCCAATACTAAACTTCTACCAAATTAGAGGAAATCTATGTCAGATTCCAAACAGTATAAAAGATTAGTTGGGAAACTGAATTATTTTATAGTTACTCATCCTGACATTTCATTTGCAGTTAGTGAATTAAGCCAATTTCTTAATTCTCCATGTGAAGGTCATTGGAATACAGTCATTCGTATATTAAAGTAATTTAAAGGATCTCTTGGAAAAGGGTTGTTATATGGTTCTAATAACCACACAAGAGTTGTTTCTTATTCAGATGCTGATTGGGCAGGATCTCCTTCTGATAGAAGGTCTACATCTGGATATTGTGTCTGCATTCGTGGTAACTTGATCTCTTGGAAAAGCAAGAAACAAAATGTTGTGGCAAGATCTAGTGCAGAAGTAGAATATAGAGCCATAGCTTTAGCCACTTGTGAGCTTGTTTGGCTTAAGCAATTGCTGAAAGAGTTACAATTTGGAGATGTTAATCAAATAACACTTATATGTGACAATCAAGATGCTCTTCATATCAGTTATAAGCTTGTCTTTCATGAGAGGACTGAACACATTGAGATTGATTGTCATTTCATTCGAAAAAAGATTGTATTTAGAGACATCAAAATCGAGTTTGTTAACTCAAGTGATCAGTTAACAAATATTTTTACTAAGTCTTTATGGGAACTGAGAATTGGTTATATTTGTAACAAGCTTGGTACATACGATTTGTATGCACCAGCTTGAGGGGGAGTGTTAAGATATAATTAATATCTTATCTCTATCTTATTTTTTGTTTTTATTGTTATTATTCTTTGTATGTATTTTGGGCTTTAGCCCATATTTTCTTTATTATAAATATAGTCCCTATGTGTATTTTCTACACAAAGGAAATTAATCTCAAACCTAGTTTCACTATATTTAGTAATATGGATGATAAGATATTATATGAAAATTGGAGTTAAGAGTATGTGTTGAATTTATTTAAATTGGGTGAACTGGTCAAAACACTAGTTCAAGGCGGTTTAAGTTTGATCAAGTCAATATTTATAAAATAATAATACTAATTAAATAATACGTAAAGTAATATTAAATAAACATAAAATCACTTATAATAGGTTTAATATGCTTTTTTGGTAACAGTATTTGTAGGAATTAGTCAATATGGTCCTCAATTTTTTTTGTTCTCAAGTCGATGCAGTTCCTTCTGTTAATTTGGCATTGATGCCGTTAAGAAGGTTATGATTTGGTATATTCAGATGGACACATGATTCTTTGAAACAATAGTACAGTGGCGAATGAGAATGAGTCATCTTTGTCCCTTATATGTAGGTTACCTTCTTCCGCTCTTCTCGTACACTTCTTTTCTCTTGTCCTAGGTTTAGGCGTGTCCTTCATTTCCATTAATGTCTCGTTACCGGTCTTCATCTTCATGCAGTTGTAATGCTTGGCTACAAGACCAATGTAATTCCTCTCATGGTCGTAGGAGTAGGAGTTTCAGTGTTGCACCCATTTGTCATTGTTAGGAATGGGAAACAATTTTGGTATTATTGTCCCATAAGGTTAAAGTTATGAAATTTTGTTTTGTGAAGATTAGTTGTTGGATGTGTATACTTGATTATTTGTCTCCAAATCCAAATCTGTCTCTAGGACTACATTGCACAAATTTTGTCTCCAGACCTGGCAAACATTCAACCAACAAAAACTCTTATTTGTCCAAATCTTGCTTCTATCTTCAATCATCGCAACATAATATTTTTTCTACCTCATGAAATGACTACAGAGGCCGTGGAATATTCACCTAAGTTGAAAAGGCCACTATGTCCCGGGTCTCGCTTTGTTTGTTAGTAATATTAACGTGGTTAACAAAAGAGACCACACTCACTTCTTTAACAAAAATTGGGATTACATTGAAAAAAAAAAAAGAAGAAAATTTACAGTTTCTTGATATTTAAAGTACATATAGAAGTTCAAATCAAGTATACTGTGGAGTAGCTCAAACAAACTCATTGCAGACCAACTACCACATTACATTAGATGGTCTGGAAAAGTCAGACAGTCTAGAAACCTTAACAAGACTTTATTGAATCTATGCTCACATATATTATAATACTTAAGTTGAAGTTTCAACATTGTACATCAATATTACTAATAATAACAAGTTTATATTTAGAATAGAAAAGAAAACATATTGTTGGAAGTCTTACATTGATTAGAGATAAGATCAATTCTTAATATATAAGTAGGTGCAAACCTTACTTTATAACACGGTTTTGTGAGGTTGAGTTAAATTTAAAGTTCACTTTGTAATATGGTATTAAAGTCATGGGTTAGAGTCTATCCTAGTGACGTTTGTTGTTTGTTAGACTTATTGTTTCTCTTGTTATTGTGCCATTATCGAATCATTCATTAATATCTAGTCCCACACTCGAGATGTATGTCTCGACATGAGGAGTGTGTGTTGGAAGTCTCAGATTAACTAAAAATAAGGTCAATTCACAATATATAAGTGGATGTAAATCTCATCTTATAAACCGATTTTGTGGTGGTTGAGTTAGGATCAAAGTTCATTTTTTAACACTTATATTTTTATTTTTATCAGTGAAAATGTTAAAATGATAATGTATTAACTACTCTTCCTATGGTTTTCCTTTTGGCCGATTTTATTTACTTGAACTGTTCACCTAATGATTTATTGGTTTTCTGGTCCGACTGTACGGTCCACTTCTCCTAACGCAGGTATAAGCGTTCCTCTGGACTTTGATATGTACAAGTTTTGATCTTTCATTAGATTTTTCTCTTATTGACCAAATTTTTAATTTTAAAAGAAAAAATTAACTCATAATTTAACTAGTAGTAAGGTTTCCCTTTTTCTTTATTTAACTTTCCTTTTTCACAAAGTGCGTGCCAGTTTTATAATATATTAATTTGTAGCAGTGGATGAGATTAAAAGAAATCGTGCTGTCCCCTGTATAATGGAAAAAATATAATGATCTTTTCATGTGCAAGGATCTGTTATCATATATTGCTCTCTGCCTTGTGATTGTTGAGTATATGAAGTCAAAGCTATAATTTGAAGTCATTATTGAATTTTCTTCCACTGCTTTTCACTAATGGTCTTTTGATTGACACTCCTTAACCCTTTCATAGAAGGTAACAAAACAAGTATTGAGATGGTACTTATGTGCAGGGTTGGATTTGGGAACGAGAAGATTAACAGTCATGTAGATTGGACACTTGGATCCTTCATAATTGAAACAATGGGAGAACCTCTTGAATTGGAACATATAGATACAGGGATGATAGTAGGGAATGAATCAGTAACATATTTTTCATTATTTGCATTTCTTTTCTTAATCATACTTGCTGCATTCTTTGTTATGCAATGGAGAAAGCCACAATTGAAGACGGTATATGACCTTGAGAAGGGACACTATATTGTTACAAGAATACGTAGGTGATACTGTATCCTCTGCCTAGAATTTGTTGGGTTCAGCTTTTCTCATTTGTCAAGAGCATGCAAAATTATGTGCGTTTTATGTTCATCCAAATCTCAGAAAGTCTAAGGTCCAGAGCAACAATGAAATTTACTTCGCAGACTACAGCCCCAGCTATGACACAGAAAGGACCATTGTCTGGAATATGTGGAGCTAGCTCATTGACTTTTGGTTGTTTCATAATTGTATTTTTTTTTTTTCTTGTTTTTGTCTTCCAGATGTGGGAGAGGGAAGGTGGAAGAGATGCCTTAAAGTCTGGAACTTTATATTTAGTAATCAACGGGGATGTGCGGCTAGATGGATGGTTACGATCAGATTATAAAAATTAGATAGGTCTTACATTTTATCGAGTATATATTCTAATGTTAATTGCTTGTTATGAACAATTTTGTCAAATTAATCTTTTCTTTAATCATAATTTGTCCTTTAGATGCTTTAGATACTACCATTGTAAATGTGTACCTGGAAAGCTTTTTTTATTTTTCTTTGATAAAATACTAGTAATACTCCACACAAATGCCTAGAAGTAGGTGGCTGAATTGTATGGAGATTTTGAGGAATATCTAAAATCTATTGAGAAGTAAACAAATGTGTTGATTACTATTTTAGGATGAATAATCATGTTAGTTTTTGGTGCGATGAAATTCCACCGTCTATATCCTATGAATTTTTTATGACAAATATATTTGCCCTCCGCTTAGAGTTTCATTATGGGTTTGGTGTAGTTTCTCACTTTTTTTTCTTTCTTGTATCTGGTATTTTAGGTCTGTCTAAAGTGGTAACATAATTACATGTGCATTCAATATAGTGATGGTTTGATAAAACAAACTAAAATACAACTGACTAAAATAACTCGATTTAACTCATTGAATCATCTTGAGAGTGTTGAACATGGTTAAACACAAACATAAAACTGATTAATAACTCGGGAGTTGTCGTACTTCGTTTTCATTCTATCCACATTTGCTCTTATGTCTCCCTTCTCAAAAATTCTTTCTCTATGCTTCTAACAAATTTGAAGAGATAATGGGATTTGATGTGATGATATTTCTTGGTTTTATGTTTTTGTTCTAATTCATCAAATATTCTTCTCTTATTTTCATAAACATTTCAAATTTAATTATTTCAAACAAATAATATTCCCTAAAAGATATTATATTATATTGAAATATAAGGAACTTGAATTAAATTAAGAGACATGTTGTTTAGTGTAATTTAAAATGAATAATAGTAAAAGAAAATTTTAAACATCTCCGACATAAAGTTTTCCATATATACTTTCACAAGGCTTAGATAATCAACGTTTAAATTATGCACTGCAAATAGCAATCTAAGAACTGAAATTACAAATTAAAAACTGAATAATATGCATAACATTTATGCATGTATAAAGAGTTAGAAGTAATCCAATTCGACTTACATAAGTTAGTTCACCGGGTTGAGTTAAAAATAAGTCAGTTCAACTTACTTTGCTTTTTGGTGAATTAGAAATTTTATAATTTGGTCCGATCTACCATGAGTTGGCTGATTAGTGGATTGACTCAGTTAAGGATATTTTGCTCTTCTAATTTATTCTATATATTTATTGTAGTACAATCAAAGTGAATAACCAAATCTTATTTATTTTATAGCAATGCAATAAAAGTCTTCACCAATTCACCAAATTATAAAGACAATAGTTGAAATAATTTTAAATCAAATTGCACTAATTTTGAATTGAATTGCACTATTTTTGAATCATTGTATTGATTTTGAATCAACTGCACTATTTTTGAATCAAATTGCACTAATTTTGAATTGAATTGCACTGTTTTATAATTTGAAAGTGCTTAGGAAATAATATTTGAAATATGCATCATACTTCAATACACTAAAATAAAAAATATTAATACATCATAATACATAGGTTCTCCCGTAGGTTTTCCCATAAACAACATCAAAATACTAAATACTAAATACTAATATATCTTCTATCATCTAAGTTAATAGCATTTGAAGGTCCCATTTCATCATTTTTGAAAACTTAAAATAAACTTAAAAAATCAACTAAAAAGTATATAAAGTTTTCATATAAACTTTAATTTTTTTAGTATTTTATTTTCTAAAAAATTTAATTATAATATTTTCTATAATCGATACCAATATAAAAAAGACAATAACATATCACCACTGTATATTTTTTATAATAAAAAATGTTTGATTTTAAATTGAAAATGATGGGTATATCGTGGAAGATCACAAATCTTGAATTCTTATATCAGTGATACTTCTTTTTTATCATATGATAAACACATTATCGATAAAACATTGGTTCAATCTACTTAAAGATTAATATCACTTTTAAATCAAAACTTTAATAGGTTTATTGGTTTTCTTTTTACATATTGTTCAGGTATCTCGTTTATATTTATTGTACTATACCTAGGCATACTAGGATAACTACACGGCCAAAACTGCCTAGGTATAGCCCTACAAATAGAAATAGTACATGAGTAACCGGTTAAACAGGATCACATAGCGGCCCAAGCCGCCTACTGTAAAGGATAATACATGATAAAGAGTTGCTAACTCCAAACTTAGGATATTACAAACAAGGTCTCTAGTATCGACACGCTAACACAGGACTTGGGCTTGGTCTAGGCCCATCTAGAATCTAAATGTTGGTCCAACACAATTAAGGGGGCCCGACCCATAAGGATGACAAACATAATTAATGACTCTATAAATACGCGTGGACCCCAACAATTAAGAGGTACGCTTTCATTAATTTTCTAAACTTGAGATTTGACTTTGGAGAGTTTTTTTGCTGACTTGATCGACAAAGTCCTTTCTGCAGGTAACCCCCTAAGGGTTCAGACCGTCCACGCTAGAAGATAACATGCCCAAGTTGAGAAGGAGCCAGCTCGAGAGGCCAAAGGTTGAGGTAAAGCATTGTTTGTGTTCCCCAATATCTCTTATGTGTTTCCGGAGGAACATTTATTATAGAACTTAAATTTATACTTGAATTTAAAGAACATACATCATGTTAATCATGTGTTTCTTATTCACCATTTTAACTATGATAATTGTATATTTATACATGAATTTAAAGAACATACATAATGTTAAAAATGTGTTTCTTATTCATCATTTTAACTATGATAATAATATATTCTAACGCTAATTTATACTAGTTTCATTAAAGATTTATTTTAATTTCATAATTTTAATTAATCTACTTTTAGGTATTGTTTCAGGATTGTGAATTTTGTAGGTAATTTGGGTAGTGAAAGATGGATATGTCAATATCTATAATTGGGCCCTACGAAGATGTTTGTTGATTTTCTTGGAGATGAGTGGCATAGGGTGTAGGGTTGAGGCCAAGTTGCTTCTTTAGGTTTTTTGGTTGTTCTTATCAAGCTTTAAGTGTTGGAGAGATGAACAATGGAAGCTTAGTAAGGACACATAAAGAATGCAAGAAATGGACTGAAAAAAAGACAACAGATGATAGAAAAGATAATAAAAGTAAATGCAATAGGGATAAAATAGGTTGTTGTATACTGTACCGTATGGGCCGATCGGTTGAGGTTACCGACTAGTCATGTGAGATTACTTCGAAAAAGATTTCCAAAAATGCAATCAAACGTTCAACGACTGATTGTGTGAGATTAGTTCGAAGAAGATTTCCAGAAATGTGATTAGGTGCCGCTCGAAGGTGTCAACCGGTCCCTCCCAATGTCGTAAGTTGGATAGCCCACAAGATTCCTTCTTGGTCCTTTATACGGATTATGCGTTAAGTCGTCCAGTCTACTAGATCGAACGACAACTGTGTTAATCCTCTAATCACTTAATTAACATAAACAGGTCAATAATTAGAATTAAAAGCGATTAAGCCATAATTAGGCCATCCATAATCTCAGGCAAAAACTATAAATATAGGTTAAAGGTATGGTTGTTGAAACTTTTGTCTCACATTAATTACAACATTTATTGTATTGATCGATCGATCCTTCACTGACTTTAGCATTTAAGCACCTTTAATAGGTACCACGCGATTGTTTGATAAACAGGCACACTGAACGAATAATATGAGAGAAGACAGGAGAAGCTTGGAAATTGTTTAAGTGGACATTTTACCCTAACAACCGAAATATTTTGGCGCCCACTGTGGGGCCGAGTGATCATTTACTCAAACCTACACGGTGACCACGAGAAACATGACGAGAAATGTACACGTTGAAGACGCTTCAGACGATTAGGTTGATACAAGAGAAATGCTAATGCAACAACACATGGACGAAATGCAAAGAAAATATTAGGAAGAGCTCAGGGCCTTAAGAATTGAGAATGATGCCATAAGGTAGTAGAGGGTTGGTAAAGATCCCGTGCTGTCGACTTTAACCCTCCCAGGGGTCATTTAAGCAACCGTTCTTGGAATTGACCCGAGGGAGGGATGACCCACCCTGACCCTCATGAATGGAATCGAATGAGCGAACTCGAGAGGAACCAACTCACACCATTCAAAAGAGTACGAGAGCCAATAGGGGCTTCAACACGTCTGGTGCGACGATCAACATTAAAAGAATGTTCTCGTTCACATCCCATTTCCTAGAGACCCCTTTGCCTGAATGATGGAAGATGCCGAGCTTCGAGAAATAGGATGGAACGACAAACTCAAACCATCACTTGTGGGTCTTCACAAACCATATGACTTTGTACATAGTGAGTGACCCCATCTGGTGTAGGGTCTTCTCATCCTTCTTGATAAGGGAGGCCAATGGTTCTTCGAGCTCCCACTGAACAACATTGACTGCTTCACAATGCTGAAGAAAAGTTCAGCATAAAGTTCACCATTTGCCATCCGACAACCTCAGCACACTAGCCCTAGTCAACGTTCAACAAGGAAAGGTTGAGTCACTAAGAAGTTCCATGGACTGGTTCAGTGTCCGTAAAAAATAAAAAACCTGAATGAGGAGGTAGCCATGCACCACAGCTCTAAAATCTTGGCCTTTTGCTGAAAAGATTAGTAGACAACCGCCTAAGAGCATGGATGAGCAGAGGGAGAGAGCGACTCAATTCATGCAGGTGGAAGATCTGAGGGACTTATGTAATCAAGTCCAAGTAGACCCTGTAGCTTGGGAGAAGAGTAAAGATACCAAGTCATCCAACAAACCTCTAGCAACTCAAGCACCTAATCGACCTAAGGGACCTCGATGCAACAACTACACCCCCTTTATTTTTCCAAGAGCTAAGATCTTGCAAGAGGTCTTCAGTCCGACCTACTACCACCCTCAAAGAAGAAACTACCCCAGCCAATGCCGATGGACACAAGCACTACCTATTCCATCATAATCTCGGCCACACAATAGAGGAATGCATGACCCTAAGGGATAAGATTGAAGAACTAATCAGGGTTGACCAATTGAAACAATATTTCAAAATGTTCCTATTCCTATCATATTGATTAGACCGATCGTCAAATCGATCGTAAGGGAGGATCTTCCAACAGAAGGAGTCACAACAAAAGTCGAATCTGGTTCTTCCCTCTTAAGGGCTATATAAACATCATATCAAGAGGATTTGTAGGCACCAGATCCACTTCATCAGTTTGGAAAATGCACATCCAAGCGCTCAAATCCGTGCACCTTGTAGAGAAAAGGATAAAGAGCATGCCCCGATCACCATCACAAATGAAGATTACAAAGCTTTTGATCTAGATCAAGATGATCCCACGGTCATCTCAATAGAGTTGGTTGATTACAACATTGACAAAGTCTTGGTTGACTAGGGAAACTCTGTCAACATCCTCTATTGAAAGATGTTCTAGAATATGGATATCTCAAGAGACTTGATCATTTCTTACAACGAACAGATCACGGGCTTCTCTAGTGAGCAAGTGGACACCATAAGGTACTTCGACGGGCGAAATCGAATCAGGTAAGAAAAGAGCAGTTGAGAGGTCAAGGTTTGATACCTGCTAGTGGATGCCAACACTTCATAAAATTTCTTGATAGGTTGGCCATGTCTCAATGTATTCAGAGCTATCGTCTCTAGCCCTCACTTAGCTATGAAATTTCCTTTGGACAAGGGAGGAATATGCACCAAGCATACCGATCAGCAGACCGCTCGAGAGTGCTACATTGCGAGTCTAAAGATGACACGATACCAACCCTATGTAAGGTACATCATTTGATGAAGGATTGAGTTGGTTCATTTTAGAATTTTGAATATGGCGATGAGTTTTTAAGAAAACCTAGAGAAGATCCCCACTGGACATTAAGATAATAAGTGATGTGATCTCAACAAGGCTTATAGCTTGGGTCAACGCCTAGGCCCAAATCATGCTCAAGGCCCAATACATGACCCACATTCACCTTCAAGCCCAAGCCCATCAAGAGGCCCAATAACAAGGAGCATGCTCAAAAAGATCCAATTAGGCTTCATTCAAGATGGCCCAAACCCACATGGGCTTCTCATACTCTTCACATGGGCCA
>Ga0099822_1005179_pt1 | contig 17033 bp, 12 predicted proteins | sample CowpeawhiteBW_FD_76839 | JGI IMG/M metagenome (GOLD analysis project Ga0099822, IMG submission 76839) | Root nodule microbial communities of legume samples collected from California USA - Cow pea white BW | ecosystem: Host-associated > Plants > Roots > Nodule | place: USA: California | collected...
ATTTAATATATCTATTTTATTAAAAATTCAATCATTTAAAATTCATTTTATTAGATATGGATATCAATCTGATATATATTTTATATATTTTATGAATTGGATATTCATTCTCTAAATCTAGATTTTCAAAATGGATAATCCAAAATATTCAATCCAAATTTTTAGTTTATATTTTTGGTTAGGTTAGGCTAAAAGTTGAGACCGACTAGTCCAAATTTAGTCGTATTTGATTGAGTTGACGTGACCCTGTACAAAATTTGGCTGAATTCTGTCAAGTCGGTCTCGATCAAAATTTGGCCCAGCTGGTCTTGGACAAAATTTGGAAGTATTTGGTTGAGTTCACCCCGACCCAAATTTGACTACATTGGGCTGAGTCGACCTAGATAAAATTTGACCGTATTCGACCGAGACAACCGCGACCAAAATTTGGCTGTATTCAACCTAGTTGGCTCCACTCAAAATTTGGTCGAAGTCAATCGAGGGCCCCGATTGAGATTTGGCCAAGTCGGCCCTGACCTAAATTTGTTCGTATTTGGCTGAGATGGCTTAGGGTGAAATTTGGCCGTATTCAAATGAGTCGGTCACGATCGAAATTTGGCCGTATTCAACTAAGTCTGTCACGATCGAAATTTGACCAAATTCAGTCGAGTCGGCTCCGGTCAAAATTCGATTGTGTTGGCCTCGACCAAAATTTGACCGAGTTGGTCCTAGCCTGAATTTGGTCGTATTTGGCAGAGTCGATCGTGACCAGAATTTGGTCATATTTAGGCGAGTTGGTCCTAACCTAAATTTGGCCAAATTCAGTCGTGTTAGTCATGACCAAAATTTGGTCAAGTCGGCACCGTATTCGGTCGATTAAGTCCAGAACGAAATTTGACTATATTTAACTTAGTCGGCCGTGATCGAAAATTGACCATATTCAGTCAAGTCGGTCCCGGCCGACGAATTTAGTGGAATGAACCATGACCGAAATTTGACTGATCAGGCCCTAACCTAAATGTGGCCATATTTGGCTAAGTCGGTTATGGCCAAAATGTAGTCGTATGAGGCAAAATCGACCCTGGTCGAAATTCAGTTGAATCCAGTCAAGTCAATCTCGACTGAAATTTTGTCAAGTCAACTTTGGTCCAAATTTTGTCACATCGTCCCCGACCGAAATTCGTTCGAAAGTCATCCAAGTTTATCCCATACTAAAATTTGACCTCGTTGGCCTCGACAAAAAATCTACCAAATTCTATAGTATCAACCCTATCAAAAATCTAATCCACATCCATTTTGGATCCAAATAATGGATGTGGATCCAAATTTGTGTTCATAAGGCTGACACCAAAGAATTTGACAGATTTGGCCAAATATTTCCAAATTTTGTCCAAAGTCAAATCTTGATCGGAACTGACTTGACAAAATTTGACCTAATTCGGCCAATTTTGTATAGAATCACGCCAACTCAATCAAATACGACTAAATTTGAACTAATCTGTCTCAATCTTTAGCCTAACCTAACAAAATATATAAAGTGAAAATTTGGATTTTGGATTATTTATTTTGAAAATCTAGATTTCGAGAATGATTATCCAATCCATAAATTATATAAAATGTAGATTAAATTGATATCCAAATCTAAGAAAATAGATTTTAAATAGATTGAACTTTTAATAGAATGGATATTAAATGGATTGAATCATAAAAAAAATGGATTGAATTATAAAAATTGAATTTTTTGCCCACCCTCAGAAAACATAATCAGGTTCGGTACAATAAATCGTTTTTAAATTTGGATGACAATAATTTTATCTAAAAAATTGAAAAAGTGATGTACAAACATTTAAACTCTATATATAAGGGACATATCAGTAACTAATTAGGATGTATTCCACCTACAGAAACAATTATGGCTTCAAAACCAGGAAGAAAGATTATTATTAAGAGGAAACAAAATAAAAATAACTACAATTAAAGATACACAAATTAACACAATCAGCTTTGACACAATTTCTCTCACAATCCAATCTGCAACTGAACATCAAATCACAACTAAGACAACTTTACTCCAAAAATACATCGACCGAGTAAGAAGGAACTATACCTCCTAATTATACAAATAAAAAAGAAAACAAGAGTTATCGTATTCATATTTCGTCAAGCTCATGATCACTAGAAAAATAATACAACAGATGAAACAAGACCAGTTACTTGTAAATGACAAGCAACAAACATTTATTTGGTGTGTGTAAACGCGTAGGAGGTGTTAAGTAATAATGCTAAATAATGTTGTGAATTCACAAAATGTTACAAGCATCAATAGGAACGCCCTACTTGAGCACAGCTTTGCGCCAAGCATATCCACTCAACACTAAAACCAAAGCTCACATTCTAAACGCAAGACTACTTCCGCAAACTTAAATTACATACAATCCCTTTACCTCTCTTTTTCTGCCTCTTCCCAATCTCAGCCTTAATTCCCTTCTTGCAGCTAAAACGATTACAAAAAGGAAGACCAGAAGAAACTAGTAAAACATTTAAATGGAACATATTGTAAATGTCACTTTATTGGACGGTAGCGGTTGCCTCCGCTGACCAATTCCACACTCTTACTTCACCAGTACCATCTCCGGTGAAGAATATGCCGTTAGGTCCTATCTGGATTGCTCGTACCTCTTGTTTAGTTAATATCTTACCCCTCTCTGCAAATCTGAAAAGAAATGGGGCAAACATTGAATAATGAGAGCATGAATGAATACGATGTAAACTTTATTTCCACCACAAGTACAAACAGCCATATAAGTTCTTATTTCTCTAGAATTGAAATTTATTCAGCATTGTGCGTATTTCTCTCTTACTAGTTTTAATATGAAATGATAACTGGCTTGGGTTTCATTTGGTTGTATTAAAAAAACAAGCTTAATTTATTATGCAAGTCATTAATTCCACTTGCAACATATAGAAGTAAAAACCATACAATTCAGTTTTGTAGAGAACCATATGGGGCAATTATTTAGTGGTTTGTACTCTGTAGTGGAAATAAGAGAACCAAATAAGAGCATGAACAGGAGATCAACTACTTACGATGGCAGATCATAGAGGCGCACAGTGTTGTCATTGCAAGCACCCAACAAAATGGGCTTGCCTTGTGAGTCATGCATCCCACATAGGGTAAGTATACCCTGCACACAAATAAAAAATCGTCAGAATAATGAAAGCCACCACATCACACACTCAACAAACCCCACCAGCCAAATTTCAAGTGCAAGTAATTACTGTTAAGGATATATAAATATACATCCTTGTAAAAACAATAACTCCATTTCGTTTTCATTTTTATTCAGTGAAAGAAACAGTTATATTATAACAAAAAAGTAATAAACCTTGAAAATAATAATGCAGCAAATGAGTGCACGAAAAAATAGAAAGTAGGTGGACTGAAGTATAGCAGCAGTGACAGATGCAGGGGAGGCAGGCATGGCCTATGTTCTCACCCTCCTAGATTTTTGTAATTACAATATATAAAATATTTACAGCTATTGGACTGCCCTCCCCCTCTATTTACTTTGGTACCCTTTTTCTGATAAGTAATATATTGGGTTAGAGGATTAGAGATGGTGCTTCTTTCCGACACTTAGTCTTGGTACGTGTATAAATATGGTGAGCGTAATATTTATAAATCGTGCTTCTTTCAACGGATGTAAGATAGACTGCGATATCATCTTTGAAATTGGTTTAAGCTTAACTTTACAAAACTGATTAGTAATGTAAGAATTGCCCCTATTTATATGCTATATTTTAATATTATCTTTAGTCAATGTGGGACAGTTCTTTCCAATACACATCCCTGTCTAGCACTATTGGGCTTGGTACGTGTATGATAAGTGTCCCTTTTAATGAAATCTAAAAGGGGCTTTAACATCGTCGTACAAAATGATTTAATGCTTAACTCAGTCCTCCAAAGCCAATCTGTAATCTGAGGATTGTTCCTAAGCTACTTGTATATTGTATTTTACACTATCTCTAGTCATCGAGGGGTTTTTCAATACAGCTCCAAAACTTCTTTCCCTATGGCTTAACACTTATTAGATATGCTCCACACAAGCATGCTTTGAAAGTGTTACTATATCCATATTCAAGTCACTTTTTTGTCTTGTGACCTCGTTATTTTTGAGGATTGAAATATTTCGAATAGTATTATCACCAAGGAAAGCTTACAACATATATATGCTCCTTTCTGATCAAGTCCCTATCCAGTTGCATGCAAAAGCAAAACTACCCAGAGTATTTTTCATGATCGGAAACTTGGGCAACATTTTTTATATTTTCTAAACCACATACATCTTGGGAGAATTTGAGTTCAGCTCAAGAGGAGTAGAGCTGGATCATTGATAGCAGAACTAAGGATTGATTCCACACAATTATGAGATATCAACATTTCAAACATCATAGTATAATAAATCAATTATCCAAGGGAAAAGTAAATAATAGAATACATACATGTTCCTCATTGTGAGTATATGTGACTTCCAAGTTTCCGCTTTCTGTAGCATACCATACCTGCAGAAATCAAATACTAATTGCAGAACTTACATATAGTCAATAATACATATACAGCCAGTAAAATTTGCAAAACCAACCTTCACAGTTTTGTCCAAGGAACAAGATAAAAGGAATTGTTCCCAGCAGAGAACAGACATCACAACAGATGTGTGCTCTGTTAGTGTCTGTATACATTGCAAGGTTTCAAGGTTCCATACCTGAAGGACAACAACCAATTGGAAGCAATGTGTCAAATTAACAAACCAAACCCTATTATCACATTGCTTAAAAAGAGACCAAAGAAAACGAACAATACACATGACAAGGAGCACACGTAAAACTTACTCTTATTGTATTGTCCATTGACCCAGAGTAAAGTCTATTAGCACCAACAACTAATGAAACAACACCACGAGAATGACCTTTAAGTGATGCAGCTGGCTCGAAGCAGTTATTACCTACATTAAACTTCCATGCCAATATAGATCCATCCTGCAATAGAAGTCATTTCATTACATATTAAAAATTAAGATGGTATTCCAAATGTGTAGACAAGTCAGAACTTTTTCTTCGGTATTCCGTTCTCATTTTCAATAATAACAAAATACAATGGGCTTTGAAAGATGTTTTGATTGAGTTTTATTGAAAATATTTCCCAAGATCACAGAAGCATAAATTGATTCATTGTTTGGGAGTTAAAAGGTACCCAACTACCTTAATAGTTAATGCTTGGAGATCATCACACAACCCTTCACATAAATAATATGAGATTCAAGGTATCACAGTCTCCGCATCACGAATTAGTCCTCCTTAGGCATAATCAATGGCCTATAGTCCAAGCCAAGATATCCACCAGCAATCAGAAATATCCCACATTCCCAGCTGACAATTGCTTAAAAACAATTGTCACACCTCATGTGCAAGCGCAACTAGGCATTAGACAGAACTTCTTGGCCAATTAGATGGCCTAAAAGAATAATATGGGTTGTTTTATTAGCGAGTAGTCAGTGCTATAAAGCATCATCCAATCCAATCCTTTACATCATAAGACCTGTGCTATGACATAATTATTTACTATTTACAATCCTATCATCCGTCATTTTCCTTTCATTTCGTCTATGCTATGTTGGTTAGAGAGAAAAGAAATTGAGAGTGAAAGAGAAAAGAAAGGAAGAGAAAGAGGTAAGAAATGACTAAAAATTGAAGTTGTTTGGTTGAAAATAAATAGAGTATAAAAGAAAAGAAAGAGAGAAAAATAAATAAAATATGCATATTATTGTTAGTATTATATACACATTTATTCATAAAATAAAATAAAACTGTTTATAGAAAAATAAGAAAGCAACTAAAAAAACTCTCTCGTTGCCAGTTCAGCGCAATTCTTCTGTTATTTAAGAAGAAATGAACAGTAAAACACTTTCGGTTCATTTCTTCTTTTTTGTCAAACCAATTGCAAATTTCAAAGGCAGTGCTCTTCAACGCATTTCTTCTCTTTTCATGGCAAACAAACTGACCGTTAAGGTATGTATGGGAGTACGATTTTGGGGAAAAGAAAAAGGAGAATTTTTCCATTTTTAATTAATATTTTCTCATTTTAATAAAAAAAAAGAAAAATAAAATGATAGATTATCATAAACTAAATGATAAATCTTCTGATTCTTTTAATAATAATAAGTAACATATAACTCTTAAACTAAAAATAAAATTTTCTTCTCCCTTCCCTTTCCCTACAAGGCCCCAAACCAGACATACCCCACCGATTCTCCTAGTTATTTTTCTCCAAATATATTGCACTTACAAAATTGTATCAATAGCAAGGTAAAAGGCAAATAGTCTTATTAAATGTTTCTCCTTTAATGCCTTCATTGCCCGATGTCAGCCTCACCCATCAGCCCTAAAATTAACCTAAACATTGTCATCTGTAATGCCACAACTTTAGTCCCCTAACATTATTGTAAGATGCAACTCTAAAATGTTTAATCCATACAAGCATAACAGATGGGAATGCACTTTTTCATCTCATCCAACAGATCCCAAGCACCATGAAGATAATCAGAATTAAAATCAGGACCACTTACTGGGTGAAAAAAATAAATCATGAGTTGAAAAAAACAAATCATTGTCAAAGGGAAAGAAAATATTTACCTGTGTACCGGCAAAGAGCATATCATTGCTTACAACAAGAGCATAAACTTGTCCAACGGGGCCATTTAGACTTAGCTCCATTAAATTTTGAGTGTTCCAGGCCTGCAGCATCAATGTCATCAACCAAAAGAACATCACTTATGATGTAAGGAGCAGTGAAAAGAACATACCATAGCAAAAGCATTTCACTAAATTATAGAGATGTATTTTATTTGAAAATTTGCAGGGTACAAAATAAGAGAAAAACAAAAGTGATGCCTATTTCTCTTTCCTACCTTGACAAAATTGGGTATCCCAACAAAAACCCAGGGGCCTTCACTGATCATGCAACCTACTTCACCACCAAGATTGATCACACCTACACACTGCAAAGGAGCAAGGACAAACAAAACCAAGATCAATCTCACCTTTTCAACAAGGAAATAAAAAATAAAGAAAAATACAATATTTACTGCAGACCTTGAAATTTGGAAACAAAATAGAGAAAAGAGGAGCATTAAGTCAATTGTAATCATTTTAAAGAGACAGAATAATGCATGCTTCACATGGTACGAACAAGCAAAATCAAACTTGGAAGTAATAAAGAAATTCTCCTACTCCAAGGATATAGAAGCCTTGATATGAAGCTCCTTTTTATAATCATATGGATCAATATCCATGTTAATGATAAAATAAGGAAAACCTTTTTCAAATCCAAGAGATATAGAAGCCTTGTTGTGAAGCTCCTTTTTTTCACAATCACTACTAGACCTAACAAATCTTTTGTTGTTGAAGTTGTTAGTCTATTCATGCAAATTCCTCGTGATGCCCACTATAATGTTGTGATTCACAATAACATATACCATAAAAGAGGAGAAGGGCAAGGACCGTTGTATGAAGATAAAGGAAATACACAGAACAACGACATCGATCACTTGTGAACTTGGGTAGATCAAACAAATTATCCACAAGTTGAAGCCTTGTGAGATTCAAAAGTGATAATCAAGCAGAACTTCATATTGTCTCTAATCACGTTTGAATAAAGAACCAGACACAGAAATTGCTTGTCATTTGTTCAAGAGAAATTGTTGTGCAAGTAAATTAGTATTGAATTTATCAACTCCCAATAATGATCAACTTGCGAATGCTCTAAGACTTTGAGAGGTCTTTGTGTTCCAAGCTTGGTGCATACAACCTATATGCTCCAGCTTGAGAGGAAGAGTTAGAAAAGTTTATTATTGTATTTTGCATAACTTCATAAAAGTTGTATGTTGTTATAACTGTCAGTCATATAGAGTCCGATGTGTAGGGTTTTAGTCTACTTTTCTACTTCTGGATCGGGTTCAGACCCTTAATTTATATAAATACATAGATCTTCTGAGATATCATCTCTCAGGCACCATGTTCTATATCTATTATTCACAACTGCGGGAAAAGAGAAGTTGTATGTACATTTAAAATTGAGTCAATTGGCATTACAAAACAAAGCAAAACACTGATAGTTATCACCTTTCCAGACTGGCAGTCCCAAATCCTAGCCGTCTCGTCAGTGCTTCCAGTATACAGCTTATCTGAACCAGAGGGAAAAGCGATTGCACTCACAGCCTGTTCATTCAACAAAACCAACAAGACCCATACCATCAACTCTAATAACCGAAACACACACTAGTAAACATGTTATCAAATATCAACATTTCACAAAGCCTACATTAACACAGGCTCAGTTCACACTTAACCCTATATATGAAGCCACACAACCAGCATTTAAAACACAATTAGAATTATAATCACATGGCATCGTAGAATCCAACGATAAATATGATGTCAAGCACATGCTTGAAAGGTTTTAACAAACGGCCAGTGACCACAATTTCAGCCGCAGCATCGAGGTCTAAAGTCACCACAGCTAAGCCACATTTCTATGCAATTTCTCACAACATCAAGGATCAAACAAAACTGCAATCACAACCGTGATTTAAAACTTTTCACTATCAAGAAGAGTCTATACTTTATAATATATGGTATTGGACGCAGTTCCTCCAAACTGATCAACTCACTTTATAGAGTAAAACTAAATCAACGGTCAACATGGATAAGAAATCGATATCAGTAAAGTAATCAGAAGATTACGCGCACATACACAACAAATCAACATCAAAATTCATTTTCTAGTTTAAAATTAATTGAGATTACTTTCTTTACCGCTACCTTTAGCGGTGCCAATCCCATATCTAATAGAATCTATCTTGTACCTTCTGATGCCCTTCGAGCTGTGTCAGCAAAGAAAACCCATCTCCCACTTTCCAAGAGTGAAGGAACTTACACCTCTCTCCATAATTACAATTCCCCTGAATCCAATAATTGCAAACTTTTTCCGCCTTCACCACCGCCCCTCTACCGCCGCCGCCGCCGCGCCCCCCGCCACGGCCCCACGTGTTGTTGAAATTGGGGCGTCCGCGCTGGCCCGAGAATCCCGATAAGCCCGTATTGTCGTACGCACGCTTCGAGGAGGCCCCGTTGGCGTGGGAAGATGCGGGCAATTCGCTGTGCAGGAAGGGGCACGGGTAGCGATTGCACTTGCCCGCTTGCCAGTGGAAACACACTTTCTGGTGCTTCGCGTCCCCACCGAGACGGTTGTACACACGCTTGCTGCCCCCATCCACGTCCATGATCGAGCGAGCTAGAGTCTGTGATTGAGAGTGCGTTTATCTGATCGAGTTAATTAGGATTGAAAGGGAGAAGAGCTTTTGATTATCTTCCAGCGCAATTTGAAGAAAAACGGATGCAGGGTTGTGATTGGGGAAAAGATTGGAGCATGTGCGAGATAAATTCAGAAATATTGGGGGGGAGATGTAGGGGAATGTATAGCGTGATCATCAAGCGGGAGTGAAGTGAAGTGAAGCTCGTGGGAAAGAGAAACCCTAATTGATGAGATTAGGGTTCGTTAGAGAGACGTGAATTTGGTGCGGTGTAGTGAATCGGGAAGAGATTTTGTGAACTACACGTAAGCAGTGAGTTCTGAAGACATGTAGAATTACGGAATTGACCTCAGTATGACCCGCCACAATGTGGAAACTACACTTCTCCAGAAGATCAGCTCTTCTGAAATCTGTTATATATATATATATATATATATATATATATATATATATATATATATTATCGACAAATTTAATTATTAGTATTTTGTTACACGTATATTAGACCTGTAATTTATGGATTTACTAAATTTTGATAATTTTTTTTTATAATTAATATATTATTTTCTAAATAATTTTAAAATATTAAAAATAAAAATATAAAAAATTATTCAGTAGTCAAAAAATTATTTTATAAATTTCATACATAAATTTTATTATGTCTTTGAACGATAATTTTTTTTATTTTGTTATCCGCACCAATAGAAAATGTGTTGACACTGCTTTTGGACAAACATGACCGGTAAATAGAATCTAATAGATGCGTCACAATTCATCAAAATTAATTTGGTAGAATAATGAAAATGAGTTTAGTTTAAATTATAATTTTAAGAGTAAGTAAAATAATCAATTAGTATTGGGTTCAACTCCCACGAGGAAAGTTTTTGTCTTAATATTTTGGAATCGCGTATAAATATTTAAATAATATCATTGTGATTAAAAACAAATCTTAGCAACAGAAAATGAATTTGACCTTCATAATATTGTTAAAATATCATTAAATACTTTTATTTACAATTTTAGTTACAATATTTTGAGTTGGTTACAATGTTTTGTATATTCGGATTTAGCCCATTCACTATTATGTGTTATGTGTAATAATTAGGACTTTTATTATAAAATGTGTCGTTGGTAGAGTAAAAGAAAAAATAATAGGAAAATTTATATATTTAATTATTAGCAATCGTAACTACAAACAAAATAAAAGAAATTATACATTGATATTCTTATATTTGAAAACGTTCTCTAGATTCATGTTTTGAAGAATAAATACGAAACTCCTTACTTGTAATTAATTTTTGAATGTTAGGAAAAGACTTTTCTAAATGAACAATTAGATTATTAGTATCATACTTCCTAATATCTATCCTTTTATATTTCATCAATTTATCTATTTTTTAAGTTTAATATTAAAAACTAATTTATCATTATCAAATAAAAATTCAAAGACCCAATTAGTAAAATAAAAATTATAATAATTAAGTCACAATTAAAAATCGGTTATAAAAAAATATAGTACATTTTTTTATATTCACAAAAATGAATATACAAAGACTCATAAAATCAAAAAGATAATTCTAACTATTGAATCAATATTCACTATCAAGTGAGACAAATGAAATTTACTTTTTTTTTCAAAGATAATAAAAAACAAATAAAAAATAAAAATAAAAATAATAAGTTTGTGTCTAACTTATATTTTTCTTTACAAATAGAAAGAAAAATATGTGAGATTTAAAGATAAGTACAACATGTAATAAATAAAAAGACAATACAAAAGAAAATAAAAAAGTATCTTCATAGATAATTTTATTCTTTATTATACTTTATTTTGTTATTTATTATTTATTAACATTAAATGTTATGTTATAAAAGAAATAAAAATATGTCAAATTTAATTTTCATAAACTTTCAATAAATATATATTATATAATTTAAAAAAATAAAAATTAAAAAATTATACAAATATTAATTTCAAAAATTTAAAAAAAAAAAAAAATTGGAGTCATGACCTTCTATAGCTCCTTCAAACGTCCGTCTGTATCTTACACTATTAGCTAGTCACATACTTTCTGTATTTGAACTTAGCCGCATTCATTATTATGTTTATATGTAATGATTAAGGTTTTTATTAATGTTAAAACTTCGGATTACGATATTTTTTTTAGAATGTGTCGTTTAGGAATTGGTATGATAAAAGAAAATGAGAGAAAAACAACAAGTTTTTCTAGGATTTAGCATATTATCAGTAAGTTGGAATCATGTGCAGGATTATAAATATTTAAAATAATATTGTAATTATAATTAAAAACAAATGTTGGCAACAAAAAATTTGAGCTTGTTAGATATTGTTAATATATTATTAAGGTTTAAATATTGTTTTCCCAATTTTCGTGAGTTTTGTTTTGTTTGGTCCTCATTTTCTTGAAATGTTTAAAATGGTCCTAATTTTTGTAATTTGTGTTCAATTTGGTCTTGTTTGCAGACGTCGTTTAAATCGTTAATAGAAGTGAACAGTAACTGTGATGTGTTACTCCGCAGTTTTTTAATTTTTTTTAATTTTTTTTTATTTTAAAGTTGTCCACGTGTCAAGTCATCATTATGACACGTGAGAGTATCTCGTGGCTTATATTCAATTTAGTTCCAATTTTTGTTAATTTTGTTCAATTTAGTTCTAATTTTCGTTAATTTTGTTCAAATTAGTTCCAATTTTGCTCCTCTCCAAATTGACCAAATTTAATTTCTATATAAGTGTTGTACTGAATCATTTAAAAAATAATGAAGAATTTTCTTTCTAATTTTAAAAACAATGAAGAATTTTTCCTCTAATTTTAAAGTAACTTTAACCCTATTTTTTAACATGTACCAAAAATCACCCATATATAATAGTTTCCCTCCAAAATTATAGTTAGGTTTGGTATAAAAATAATGAAAGAAATATTTAAAATAAATGTGGATTTTAATAAAAATAAAATTTTCAATAAAATTTTCGTTAATTTTTTTAATTTGGTCATTTTGGATAGAGACAAAATTAGGACTGAATTGAACAAAAATAACAAAAATTGGGACTAAATTGAACAAAATTAACGAAAATTGGGACCAAATTAAAAAAAAAAAAGTCACGAGATACTGCCACGTGTCACAATGTTGGCTTGACACGTAGACAACTTTTTAAAATTAAAAAAAATAAAAAAAATTAAAATATTAAAATAAAATAAAAAAACCACGGAGTGATACGTGGCAGTTAATGTTCACTTCCGTTAACGATTTAAACGGCGTCTGTAAGGCCCAGTTTTAATTTTTTGCCCTAATGTTTAAGGGTTGGCCTTAATCTGTTGGGCCTAAAGGGTGGCCCATAGGGTGCTAAGGCCTTAAAGCTGCTAGAGTTTCCCTTTCAGCCTCATTCTTGCAAACTGAACCTAGACACTGCCTATTTTCCATTTCAGAGCACTACTAGGGTTAGCCGTCAACTCTCTCCAAGCGAACTCCGACTCTTCCACTCCATGTAAGTTGCTCTTGAACTCGTAGTAGTCTTCCCCTAGCTCTATTTTGACGTCCCTTTGAGGCTCATTTTGATAACCCGTTCTACTCTGTTTCCTTGTTCCCTTCCAACCACTTATTTCGTTTCTAGAGCTGCTGCGCTCTTACGTTCAATGTTGAGGTTGCGTCGGGATATCCTACTAGCTTATTTCCATGTAAGGGAAGCTAGAAACCTTCTATTTGGTGTGATTAGTGTTCGTTTTGCCCTTGTTCCGTGTTTGTCTGAGCTCGTATATTACTGTGGATGCATGTGCTGGTTGGATTTATTGTTTGGGTATGAAAATATAGATGTTGCAGGATGAACAGTGGGCGAGACCTATTATTCTTGCCCAAGCGACCCTATCTCGCCTAGGCGAGACTTGTAGAGGATAAACCCTAGCTCGCGCTTGAGCTCTCGCTCAGGCGGAGGGTCTTGGTTTGAGCGAGGTACCATCTCGCTCAGGCGAGAGACGCTCGCCTAAGCGAGAACGCGTGGGACCTTGAGGTGTGTCGCCGCAGTGCAGTCTAAGCGAGGGACCTCACCTTTGGGCGAGGAGTGGGCTCGCTCAAGCGAGGGAAGGCTCGCCTAAGCGGGTGCGCGAAAACCTCCCAGGGCCTCTGTCGTGATCTCGCCTAAGCGAGGGAACTCCTCTCGCCTAAGTGAGGGTTTCTGGCTTAAGCAAGATGCGTTATGAGCCTCGCTGTTTTCTTCATTTGGGTGCTATAAATGGTTTGGTTGATTGATTGATGTGTTTTAAGTATGAAGTATGAGAAATGGCATGGAATATATGTGGTATGGGTTGAATTGATATATTGATGTGGCCTTAGCATGTAGAGTGAATGAGATGGATGTTATTGAAATGGCAATGGTATTGGTGTGAGATGAGACTCTATACTCATGAAATTGGTGAATGAGGTGGTATGGTACAATATGGAATACAAATGAGAATTTGGTTACAGATATTGACCCGAGGCTCAAATGCGTGATTACTGTTACTTGGTTGTATGAATATAATTGGTATGAGTCAGTGCGTAATTCCTTGGGGTTTCTAGGTGAGACTTCAGGGTCGTGCTTCAATGGTCGGAACGTAATTCCATGGCCCCTGTTAGTGGGTGTCCATGGTGATGCCCCATCTATATAACTTGGTAAGGATTCAAGGTAAGGGTTGCATTCTGACACTCTAAGGAGTCAGTTAGTCTCACTTACAGCGGACTGACTCCTGTGGTGAGAGTAGCAGGAGGCCTGAAACTCATTAAGGGCTAACTTTGTGTGTGAGGGAATTGATTCATTGTAACACTTGTAACACATAACTCAAGGGTGAGCAGCTGAGGGTGAACAGAGGTATCCACCACAAGTGCAAGCATCCGCTAAATCTGACCAGGTTATATGTATCCGGATGACTCGAGTCGAGTCTTAGTGTATTGATTGAAAGGTCATAACATGATTGGATGGTATATGTGTATTGGACTGTGAAGGTATATCTGATTGCATGATAAAATCTTTTTGGCTCTAGCTTACCCTTTGTTTGTTTGGTTGTTCTGTATGTTGATCTTCTACCTTTGCGATGATCATCAATTTATTGATGGGAGCAGATGCGAGAGATACTCGTGGTCAACAGAGGAGGGATGATCCCGCTGCTTAGTCTACCTGGGCTGATCTTCATTTTCTTAATGGGCTTTCTTTAGGGCTATGGCCCATGTACCTGTCCGCCATTTGATTCCTATATATTCTGTTAGACTTTTTAACTGGTTTACTTTTGACATCGCGGTGTGCCTAGCACTTTAGGGATTGTGTTTGTGATCCCAGGACTGCGTTGTTGTACTATTTGTGTGTGACGTTCTTTTAATTTCGCTTATTAATTAAATGGGACGTTATACAGAAAGGACCAAATTGAACACAAATTACAAAAATTAGAACAATTTTTAACACAAAACAAAACAAAACTTATAAAATTGGGACAAAAAAATATTTAAGCCTATTATTAAATACTCATAGTTACATTGTGTTGAATTAATTACAATATTTTGTGTATTTAGATTTAGCCAATTCAATATTATGTGCGGTGATTAAAGTTTTTTTAGTGCTGAAGTTTCGGAGTAAAATATATTTTCGTTTATTTCAATTTGTTCTTTATAAATATAAATTTGCTTCCTATACTAACATAATGATATTATAATATCATCATCTATTAATAAATATTATATATATTTAAAAAATACATACCTTTTATTTACTGATATATAGTAAATTATAATAATAATTAATAATATATATATATATATATATATATAAATAATAATATAGTAAAATATTATAGGATTTTTTTCGCTTCATAAAATCACACTCACACACTCTCACTCACAGAATCGCACTCTCTCCATCCACACAACACTCACACACATGCACTGCAACGATATAATGTGGAAACCATTTCTCATCTATCCAAATCTCCACATTTGTAAAAATGTAATTTTCATAATATCTCAAATCTGTTTTAACATTCACTCATTAATCATAACATTCGAATACAAATCAACAATAATATTCATTGCTGTAAATCAGTATGGAATCTCTATCCCCTTACGAGAACATGCCCTAAAGAAGATAAAATTTGTATTTATATATAGCAATACTGTGAATAGTAGTATTATTAGGAAAGAAAGCAACACTAATTTTCTAGGAATACAATAAGCTTAAATTCCAAAAACAAAAACAAGTAACCGTTTACTTGTCTGTACTCCTAACTAATTCAAAAGTCATGTCTCTTAAATTAATTATTATAAAACCAGCAGACTTCCCATAATTAATAATTTATAGTTAATCACCTACATAAATAGAGTAATTGTTATTTTTCTGTACTCGTAGTTGATTAAAAACCACAATTCTTAATCTACACCTGTATATAAACTATATATATATATATATATATATATATATATATAAAGATTTTTTTCTATATTTATTTTTCATTTTTATTCTACAAATATAAGTTTCTTAAATAAATTAATTATTTTATCATGATAATTTGTTGAAGTTTTAATCATTTTTTTGTTTGATCTTTTTAAACTTAACCATTATTTATTAAAATATTACTTATAAACTAAACAAAAAATTATTTATAATAAAATATAAAAGTTATTTATATTTAATTTTATAATTATAATAAAAACTGTGACATCCTTTTTAAATAGAATAAATAGAATAAAAACTGTGACATCACATAATTATAATATAAAACAGAGCATCAGAAATAAAGTATGGAGGATCCACTGGTACAATTATTCAAAAGCATATTGAGGAGAAAGTTTAGGCACACCACGATGCCAATTAAAAACAAGACACAAGAGTATTATTGTTTTACGAAGATTGCTCATAGAGCAAGGAATTTAAAATTTAACTCAAGAGTTCTTCAAAAGGGCTCAACTGCAAGCCACAACCCAGACCATGAGAACCACTCTACACAGCAGTATCGTCACCTCCCTGAGAACCTCTAGGGGTTTCCACATCAGCTCACACCAATAGTATTGGTGATGATTGCAAAAAGTAAAACCAAGCAAAGAAACACACACCAAGAGAAAGGGTAAGCTAGAGTAAAAATTGTTTTAATCATGTTATATAGCAAATCAATAGTCAGATCATATTATGCACAGACAAAGTAGTAGCCACCCAAATCGTGTGAAAGCAAACAATTTCAAGACTCTATGACTCAATATCCGGACCATACTCTTGATATAGAATTCTAAAGGAAGTATGCACCTATGCTAACTTCTAAACTCTGCAGAGTCTAAACGCAAGGGGTTATCACCCAACCACACACAGGGTTAATCCTCTAATGTCTTGGGCCCAATATGTCCCAAGACTAGGACCTCCTGCCACTCTCACCACATAAATTATTCTACTATATGTGATCGTGAATACTTTTTAGAGTTCAGGATACCTTCATTTATCTAGACATCTCCTATATCAAGGTATACACTAACCATCATCACCAAGAGTTTCCCTTGAAACTCTTTTACCAACAAAATCCCCATGCCATATCAAATATTCAATTCTCATGCCAAACCACCACCAATCAAACAAGTCATGTTTTCCATTTCATACTCAACATAACAAGATTTCATTTAATCTCATACTTTATAAATGCATACCATGACATACATATATCA
>Ga0099822_1005181_pt1 | contig 17030 bp, 8 predicted proteins | sample CowpeawhiteBW_FD_76839 | JGI IMG/M metagenome (GOLD analysis project Ga0099822, IMG submission 76839) | Root nodule microbial communities of legume samples collected from California USA - Cow pea white BW | ecosystem: Host-associated > Plants > Roots > Nodule | place: USA: California | collected...
GTAATCACTAAAAGAGGTAGAACACGAATGATCTGGTTGTGGCCAGGTGGTACAGAATAGAGTGAGAGACTTTATTTTGGGTCTTTGTATGAAATATATATGTGACTACCTATATGTATATCAATATGATTGTATGTTGATTTTATTAAGCTCACCCTATCTGCTTGTGTTTGGCGATGATCGTGTGCGCGGTACACGTGAGTAGAGGATGTTGGTGCAGGTGGTGCTGGTGATGCTTAGACTCAGAGCGAGGATAGCATGGGAGTCTTTTTACTTTTTATGTTTTGAAAATAAAATTGTAAACTCTCATGAGACATTTTGGTTATTATTTCAGCTTTATAAACTTTGGTTTTGGAATTTTATTTGGCAGTAATAAAGTTTTAAATTTCCTGCGTTTTAAATTTTACTAAAAATCTAAAACTACTATTAGAACTAAATTCTAATTAACTAAGACTCTAAGTGAATAACACTACTTCAATGTAGTTAAACTATTATGATGTTAACTGTAAGGCCCACTTATATTTGAGCCCTAATGTTTAAGGGCTGCCCCAAATCAGTTGGGCCTAGGGCTGGCCCATAGGGAGCCAAAGACCCTAAACTTGCCCTAACACCCTCATTCACTACACTTTCAGAAAAAACAGCCTCCCTTTCTTAGAACAACAACGCTTCTCTACTAGGGTTTAAAGCTCACTCGTACTCAAGTTAGCTCAACCAGTTTTGACTCCATGTAAGTTGATTCTCAGCTCATACTAGTTCCTTTCTAAGTCTTATTTTTTGTACTTCCGCTAGAGGTTCACTATGGTAACCTCGCCTTCTTTCTGTGCCGCTGTTCCAGTTCGTAAATCTGCTCATGGAGCTGTTGGGTTCATTGGCTTAAGGGTCAAAGTCTGTTATTAGCCTCTTTCCAGGTACGGGAAGTTAGGGCTTACTGGTTTAATTTGATTTTTGCTTGTCTTGCTATTGTTTCACGATTCTTGGGCTTGTGTGCTACTGTGAATGTATAGGATGCCTGGTTATGCTGCTTAGATATGTATGTATGGTTGTTGTAGGGAGAACAGTGCGCGAGATCTGATGTTTTCGCACAAGTGAGCCTGTCTCGCCTAGGCGAGACTAGCAGAAACAAGCCCAGGTTCGAACTTGAGCTCTCGTTCAGGCGGAGAGCTCTCGTTTTGAGTGAGGTACTATCTCGCTCAAGCGAGAGGGGCTCGCCAAAGCGAGAACGCGTGGGAGCTTGAGGCATGTCGCTGTAGTTGTAGCCCAGGCGAGGAACCTCACCTTTGGGCGAGGGGTGGCCTCGCTCAAGCAAAGAGGGCTCGCCTAAGCGAGAACTCGCAAGTCTTGCAAGGCTCTCTGTTGGCAGTCTTGCCTAAGTGAGTACCTGTAGCTTGAGCGAAAGATCTCTTTCGCCTAAGTGAGAGTCCTTGGCTTGAGCGAGACTGGTGCGGGAATTTGCTCCATGGTTGTTCTTTTCATGTTTTTGGTTGTTAATTGTAAGCTTGGTTTGGGTTATCCTATTTAAAGTATGAAGTATACGAATATGCATATAAGATCTGTTTGTATGCGCTGGAATGATGATTTTGACATGATCTTGGCACGTGACCTGTATGAGATGGTTGGTTATGAAAGTGTCATGGAATTGGCATGAGAAATGATTCTATATTGATTGATGGAACATGATGTTGGTATGGTTAGGACGTAATCCCACGATAGTTTCGTGGTGGTGCCTCATTGGTCAGGGTGTAATTCCATGAATCTCTAGCTGAGATCTCATGGTGGTGCCTCAGTTGGTCAGGACATAATTCCATGACCCCTGTTAGTGGGAGTTCATGGTGGTGTCTCATTTATATAATTTAGTAAGGATTCAAGGTAATGATTGCATCCTGACATTCTAAAGAGTTAGTCTTACGTAGAGCATAGTGACTCTAGTAAACACTGTAATAATTAGCTCAGTAGAGCAGGCCACCTCAAATGCAAACATCCGCTGCATCCGACTAATTATATGTATCCAGATGAGTCATGTCTTAAGTCTTAGTGTATTGTTTGCAAGTCATAATATGATTGGTTGACGCGTGTATCTTGGACTATGAAGTTGTAAGTAACTGTATGATAAATCATGTTTTACTCTAGCTTACCCTTTGCTTGTTTGATTGTTATATGTTTGGTCTGCTCTCTTTGTGATGATCATCAATTTATTGATGTGAGCAGATGCAAGAACTCCTTTTGGTCAACAGGAAAACGGTGATTCCGCTGCATAGCCTCTCTGGGTTGGATTTCAACTTTCTTTTAGGGCCATGGCCCATGTATCGTCTTGCTTTTGCACTTTATTTTGTATAGTGTCGACCCCTTACACTATTTTGGTTACTGGCATCGTGGTGTGCCTAAATTTCTATCCTGGTTTCTTTTGTAATGTTTATACTCCATGACTTGACTTCGTATATTATTCTGTGTGACATTTCATTTAATTCAGTTTATCTATTAAATGTGTTACATATTTACTAGATTAACTTCCCTAATGAAATTAGGCTACCAATACTAATTCACCAAACTAAAGTCCTAATTACTATTTTAAAATAAAATATTATTTAATTATTTATTTTGTTAGATAAATAAATAAAATATTTTTTATTGTTAAAAGATAAAATTATTCTATTAAAAATAACACCAAATCTAAACACATCCGGTTGACTTAGACTAATATTGCCTCCAAATACACAGTGATTGCATAGTGATATGAAAAGTCAGTCAACAACAACTTGGAGAGACACTACTTTAATGATGATTATTGTCCTTATTTTTTGTATTAATTTAATTTAATATTTTAAGACAATTCGCATTCACATATGACAGTACGGAACTTTCAAATTTTAAAGACACATATAAAATTCTACGAAAAAGAAACTTTGATGAAGATAGGAAAAACTATTAAATCACTCTTTATATGGTTTATTTCCTCTTAAATTACGCGGTCTCAGACTCTTGGAAAGCAGAAAAAAGATTTTGAACTGAATCATCCACCCCTCTCCCATGGCTGGGTAAGTAACCTTTCTCTTGCTTATCATGTTCGATTATTGGTTTCTGCTTTTCATTAGGATCTTCCTTTTGGAACATCACAGTACAAACTCTTTTTGGAGCAATGTTGGCTCTTTTGATAGAACCCCATTATTATGATCTAAATAGGGTTACTTAGTATCATATGAAAAATTATTTCTTTTTTTGTGTTCTGGTTGTGTTGCTTCATCTCTGTGGTTCTCCTCGTTCTATGATGGGTAAAGAAGTGTAAGTTCGTACATGGGGTTGGTTTTATGCGAAAAATCAAAGCTTTTTTGTGTAATGGTGGAGTTTCTGGTTGGTGGGTTTGTCTCTCCATAGTTTAGTCTTCTATAATCGATGGAAAATTGGAAGGTCTTACATGAGGTTATGTGAAGAAAGATTTTTTTTTTTCGTATTCTGGTTGATTTTCAGTGTTGGGTTCATCCCTAACTACCGTGGTAATAGTTCTAAGATTGAAAGGCAAACGAAAGATCATGAAACCAATTAAAAGTTTATCTTTCTTTTTGGGTTTTCTTTACCTTTTTGATTTCGACCTTATTATTTGATTTAACTTCACCAAATTGGAATAAAGAGATCATCAACTAGTATTTGCTTGTTTGTTGTAAGCTTAAAAGGAAATAGCAGTCCACTGCATAGTATGTGTCGAGTTCTGATATTAATTAAATGCTTAAATCCACAGAATGGCCTTATGCAGTTTTTGCTTTCACAGCCAAATAATAGACTTTTTGTCTTCATAATGCCCTTGGTTATGCAGACCGTCATGGTTGGTTGACAAAAGTAGAATTGCGACCAAAATAAAATGTGCATCAGGAACGTGTGATCCTGGAAAGATTATATGGAGCAGCAATCCTACAAAGCCTTGCCCAAATTGTCAACATGATATTGACAACAGTGATGTATGTGCAGTTTATTTTTTAAAATTTAACTGTTTATTTCCTGATTTCATATCATCAGTAGCTCGGTACATTTTCTTTTGTCAGACATTGCATTTATTTATGTGGACTCCATTTTTCGTGTTCATTTTCAACCTCCCTTTAGTGTACTTTTATATACTTTAGCATGAATAAGGATTTTTAATCATATTTATGCAAGTTTTGTTTGTATTTTGTAGTGATTCAGTAAGATCGGTTTAAATATTTTTATGTAACAAAAATGGAGTGGCTCTGCACTTATTCCCATGTTGAGGCTTCCATGAATAGTAACTACGTGAGATTGGAGTTGCTGTTTTAACTGAACTGAATATAAATTTAAATGGGAAAGAATTTGAGTTTTAACTTATTACAGGGAATAGAAATAGCAACTTATGTTCCATGTTAATTTCATTAGGAGTAAGTAACATTCATGTTCTATTTTATCAGATAAAGTACAAGTTCTTTGCCCTTACTTTCAGTTTCAAACTATTGCAGCATAAGTCTATTAATTTTGGGTACGAGATATGCTTATTTGCTGCTATTTCATCTTTTTTGTGTTGAATATCATTTGGTTGGACGTAAAAGTGCTCAATGTACTTATTCTACACTAAAATGGTCATGGTTATCATGCAAAAAAATCATGGGTTATGATTGAGTGTATGAAACCAACATCTCTGAGGATTGAAATAGGGCATCATATCAGGTCAATATTGAGCATACAATGAGTGATTGACAGCTTGAAACCTACATTGGAAGATTGAAAATAGAACATTTGAATGACTATAAAGGATGCTTTTTGTGGTGCTTAGTTGGTTTCTTTACATTTAGTAGCATGTAATGAAATGTGGTAATGTTATCTATACTTCCGTGGGTTGAGTTGGGTTGGAATTTCCTAACTCACAAACTAAGTCCTAAACGATCTTTGTTACTAGAGTATTTTCCTTTTGTTCTTTTCACTTTTCATGCCACATATTTGAATTCCTAGAAAGATGTCGTAAAATTTGATTTAGCATTTAAAAGTTAAAACATAAAAACATAACGAGGTTCATCGCTTAATCCTATGGTGCAAGTCTAACAATTGAGTATGAATGCTTTGACATTTGAATTTTTCTTTTACTTGTGATAGGTAGCACAAGAGTGGCCTGGCTTACCAAAAGGTGTCAAATTTGATCCATCTGATCAGGAGATAATCTGGCACTTGCTTGCAAAAGTGGGGGTAGAAGGTTCCATACCTCATCCTTTCATTGATGAATTTATTACTAGTCTTGAAGAAGATGATGGGATTTGCTATACTCATCCTAAAAATTTACCTGGTTGGTATTGCGAATTTTCCAAATTTTGAATTCTAAATTATTTTTCAATCAATATAATAAGCTATGATGAAAATTTTAGGTATTAAGAAAGATGGAAGTGCTTCCTTCTTTTTTCATAGAGCAATCAAGGCTTATAACACTGGCAACCGAAAGCGTCGAAAGATAGCAAGTCAAGATTTTGGTGATGCCCGCTGGCACAAGACTGGAAAGACTAAACCAGTTGTCTTGGATGGGGCTCGAAAAGGCTGGAAAAAGATTATGGTTCTGTATGAAAATAATATAGGAGGAGGAAAAGTTGAAAAAACTAATTGGGTTATGCATGAATATCACCTAGGAGCAAAAGAAGATGAAAATGATGGGGAGTACATTTTCTCTAAAGTGTTTTACCAGCAACAAGTGAAATTAGGTGATAAAGATGACCAAGATGTTACTGAAGCAACTGAATCAACAGAAGCAACAATTGTGAAGGTGGTTCCAAACACTCCCAAATTGGTGACACTTGATCCTCCTAGCAGCAAAAGGCATTGTGCAGATCTGGACCAAGTACAAGAAACACATAACAGTCTACAGGTAACACCTTCAACCATATTCTCTTGTTATCAAATATTAGTTACGTATTAATATTTTGCCATGAACATTATTATTATTGTTTGTTTTGCTTATGTTATCTGTAAAGGACATGTATAAAGTAATAAGATGATGAATGTACCATTTTAAAATGTAGGTAGATATTTGTCCTCGGTAGAAGTTTTTTACATTTACAAAGTTTAATATTTGTTTTCCTGTTAGTGACCAAATAGGTCATATAGCATGGTAGTGCTCTGGTATCATGTTGAGAATAGGGAAATTGAGAAAGAATATAATTGTCATGATTATAAAACTATGTAGTTGATCTTATATAATCAAGATTATTAACAACATTTTTTTTATTTATTTTCATATTATATCTTTGTTATTAGGGGATATTAAATTTCCTCTCTTTATTGTATTGATTATTTTTTCTCAACATAAATAAAGCATACGTGCAGACTCAAAATGACACATTCCAAAGCTGTGACTCAAAGTATATGTATTGATATAGTTTAGTGAAATTGTGAAATACCACTGGCTGAAATTGATTATTCCTTTCCGTTTGTGTTCTGCTTCGTTCATTCCAAAGCTGTCTGAGATGGATTGCTTACATGAAATTGAAGATGATTGCCAAGAACTTGCAACTGAATCTCAAAGTGATGAAGGGGTGGAAAATAAAGAAAGTAATGCTGAGGAAGGCCAGAAATGGTGGGACAGCGAGTCACAGAATATGTTGAGTTCGCAACAACTGGTTGAAGCTCTGACTTTGTGTGACGATATCCTCTACAGCCAGTCTCCCAGTAGAGATGGAAAACATGAAGATCATAAGGGCCAGCCTGGTCTTGGTGTTTATGCTGATCTAGGACCGGAATGTCTGAAGAAGGATATTGAAGAGTGTCAACGTCTTGTCCTTGATCCTTCAAATATAGTGAATGATAACCCTGCAGAGATTCGACTAAGTCAGCTGGTACTTTCGTGTTCCCAAATATTGCGTGAAATTGAAATAATTTTAATGTCATTCTAATGCGTTTTCTTGTTTTTGTAGGAATTTAGTTCACAGGACAGCTTTATTTCCTGGGGATACAAGGCTGTGAACTAATTTAGTTCTTCACCTCGGCTTGGGAAACACTTTTTGTAACTACATTTTGTTGTGTCCTACCTTAATTTTGGGCTAAAACTTTTCCCATTTTCGCCGAAGGGTTAAACTCAATTGTTAATCGTTGTGTGATTGGACTGTAATGAAAGACAATTAACTTTATTGCTTGATACTTTGATCAACTGGTGCTGTAATTGTACCTTGTTTTGGCTTGTTGGAGTTATTGTAAGAAATAATAACTCATGTTCCAGGATATAATGATCCAAGACTTTATGCACGCTGTTAACCATTAAATATGTTAGAAAGTATATTATTGATTGTCACAAATTCAAGACATTTGAGTTTTGCATCGTAGCTAAACATCCACCCAAGGACATGCAACTTGAATATGCTAAAAAAAGTGTTAGAAAGGTAGCCTAATCGACTCTAGAAACTTGTCACCTTCAAACTACTGTAGCAGAGTTGATGATGCTACACAAGTTATAAATGAATGCGAGGGATAATTGCATTGAACACCCTTTGAGTTAATTTTTAAAGATGTTCTGTGTGTTATGGTTCGAAATAAGAGTAGTATTAATATTTTCTGTTTAAAATTAACAGTAGTTAAAGGAAGGCTATGCTAATTTTTTAAGACAAGCAGAGTAAGTAAATAAATGTTAATAAGTCAGTAAGTTCTTACAATTCGTATAGGGTCTATAGAGCTAATAATATTGCTACTAAGAATTTTAAGTTTCTATAAACCTGTTTTAGGAACGTAGTAGTAGTGACAAAAGTTAGTGTATCAAGGACTTATTTTCACGATCAAAGAGAAAATTTGGTTAAACAGATTTCATACAAGCTGTAAGCTGTGTTTATCAACTCTCTTAATGAATTTATTTCAGAAGTCTAAAGTTGGCTAGCTCTACCTTTGACTGCACACACTCACTAAATTATGGGGCAAATTGAAATACAAAATCTCTTATTTCAGAAACTGAAGTTCTGAACAACCAGATCCTACACATTTAGTTCTGACTTCCATCACCACAAGAAAATTAACCTGCTAATTATTCCTATTTTTAACTCTACCGACTTCCAAGTATTACAATTTATCATAATAAACTAAAATAGTTTTTGGACATTTCAATTTTTCTTCATAAGCTTTTTCCAAACAATTGAGCAGTAAACAAGTTCTTTCAGTTACACAATTAATCCGAAGGCTTTTTTATGAAATAGTTAGTTAATATAAAATGAGCATGAAACATGCAACTTTTAGCTGTCTAATAAGTGAATTATTTTGGCTAGCTGAAGGGTGACAAGTTAATAAAAGAAAAATGTTTGCCTCTAACATTCTACCATCTCTACACTGTCCTGCTTTTGTTAGTGTTTTGGGATGTTATAGCATCTGTATTTCATAATGTACGTATAATGCAGTATGACTAGTCATATGCTTGCTTTATATTTGTCTTGTCTTAACTCATGCATTTGTGTATCGAAAACAGTCTTGTGTCTTTGCTTTTTTAATTTTCAGTAGCTTTAGCTTATTTTAGCTTTCATTTCACTTCAAAACACAAATAGAAAAAGTGTAAGTAAGGTCCATCCACAAGAAAACTTGGACCATTTTGGAACTGATACATCCGAATCAGAATGAATTACAACTCACACCAATCTTTCAACATGGCAACAAAATCTTGTAATCTTGCAAGGGTTTGTTCATGAACTGTCCAAAGATTCCTTGATGGACCAAAGCTTAATGCTGGCTTTGCTGTTCACTAGTCGGCACAGACAAATAGGGACATGAAAACCTCTCTGGCTGTGACAGTGACGAGGCTCACTCTTTCAACTAGATTGTATTATCCATTGTACCTTATCCAAAATTCACAACAAAGTACTCCAGACATGGTAGAGTAGTCAAAGGAATCATCACATATTTCTCCAAAGTTTTGTTGCTTAACCTTACTCTTCCTTGTTACTCTACAGTTTTCAATAAAGTTTAGCTTGGTATTTGACAACAGCATTTCTTTTGTTTTGGTTACAAAGAGGTTCATAACCTGGTGTGTGATGGAAATTACGCAATAAAGTGCTGGTAAAGTGGTACAGGTTAATCCTAGAACCATTCAATTCTCTTAGGATTTTACATAAAGTTATTGGACGAAAATATGTTATGATCATTAAACTGGGTAACTTTGAAAAGCGAATATTAGCCAGATATTTACATTTAACTTTAAGTCCTATTAAATTTGGAAATTTTGATTAGGAAATTTTGAATTGAGTTTTTAATACATCAAGTATTCAACAAATTTAATTTTCTCAATTAAATTCTGCTCTTAATTTTTTTATGTTAATTGTTAATTAAATGATGTGACAGCTAAAAGGTTGATATGATTATTATTCTATCATATCACTTTACTCAATTGTCATTTGTCATTTTATTATTTTATTATTTTAAAATTTTATTATTTATAATGTTATAATTCTATATTTTTATTATTTTAATTTAAAATTGTATAATTATAAAATTGTGATTTTATTATTTGAATAAAAATTGACAATTATAATTTTTTATTTTATAAAATTATAATAATTTTATTTTTGAGAAATTTTCATAAACTTCTACCTTGAGAACAATTTTTTGGAAGTTAGTCTTACATTTTTCCAATGTTGGATATTAAACTTCATTAAAGTAAATACTCATAACTGATAATAAGGGAAGTTAGTTTTGATGGGAATTTTTATTCTATAAAATATGAGAAAATATAATTATCATGCTTAATTTTTTTTCAAATAATATTTTCGGAAAACAACCATTTTTAAAATATATATTTAGGTTAGTCTCTAATTTAGTGATTATAAAAAAGTTGTAATAGAACAAAAACTAAAATTCTTAATGCATAACAACTAAGAAAATCTATTTAGTTAAATAAAATTATTATTTAAGAAAATTTGTATAAATTGAATGGATATAAAAAGTAATATTCATTTTATTGAAAATATTATTGGTTACATGATAAGAATTTTATAAAATTATATATACTTTCAGTTTTTATTCAATTAATAAAATCATAATTTTATAATTATAAAATTTTGACTTAAAATAATAAAATTATAAAAATATAAAATCATATCATTATAAATTTAGAAATTTATAAAATTTAAAAATCATAAATTTTAAAATTTTAAATTATAAAATTATAAAATAATAAAATCACTGATCTAACAATTCAAGAAGGTGACATGACATAACCATGTCAACCCCTTGATGACCACACAGAAAAAAAAAATTATTAACAGCAGAACTCAATTAAAATATTAAATTTATTTAATATTTAATAAATCATACAAATTTATCATCGACGACTCAATTAAAAGTTTTTAAATTTACTACTAACTTAAAACATAATTAAGTATTTACATTTTATAAAAATATTTTATTTATTTATTTATTTAAATAAGAAGAGAAGATCATTAAAGAATATGTGAGTGAGAGTTCAATTTTGTAATTTCCATACTTTCCATCAAGTATACAGATAGTATATGTTTTAAAATTAGGTCTGGGAATAAAAGATAAAAATAATTATATACTGTATCCATTCTTTTTTGTGTTGAACTAATGGAATTGCTAAATAGCATATTGTGACTTAATAATCAATTTTATTAAATAGTGGTTTAGTTCTTCAAAATTAAATGCATAATTTAATTAGTTCTTGTTTAACATTAATGACTTAAGTTTTATCAGGTATGTCTATTTAACCAAATTAATCACTTCAATATTTTATTCGTCACTTAGATTTTTAATAAATAATTTCGTGTCACCACTTTGCTTTCTAATAGCTTGTGGTGATATTTTATTTTTTATGGACTAATTTGATAAAAAAAAAACGAAGAAAAGATCAAGATAATGATATTTTAAATATTAAAAGACCTGATTCTGACAGTTTAAGTTGTTAAAAGACCAATATACTTTGAGAGATACACTTGAGTTTATTCGTTATTATGATTTAGGTTCTTTATGATCTTTGAGATGATGGATTAAAAACTGAGTTGCCTATTTTCCATAAAATCTAAAATCACTCTAAACAATACAAGTACAAAACTATAGTAAGTTTCATCAGCATAAAAGAAGAATATTCCTGATTCCAATCACCTAAATTTACCACGAACCAAAAGTTATCATACACATACATATCATGCCCCCAATTAATGAGTTATTATTTTATTAGTATATTTAGACAAGTTTTTTCATACACAATCTTAAAAGATAAATACAAAAATTAAAATTATATATAAATTAAAATTTATAAAATTTTCTTATGTAACTTTTTTTTCACTTTTATTTTCGAAATGGATAATTAATTTTATCTTTTGAAAATAAATATTTTTACTTTTTCTCTTAAAGCTTTTATAGAGAGATTTATTATTTATAATAATCATATTTGACCTGATTAATTGTTGAGAAAAAAATTGTTGTCTTGCCAAATAGAATATCTTCACGATCGGTATTCTTATTATTGCAGGCTGAGTCATATCATATTATCATTGGCAAAAACGATAGGATGTTATGTCATTCATTTATCATTAAATTTGTTTGTGCTCACAAGTCTAACATAAATTATGCTATCCTCTCTTAATTAATTATAACTCCAATAACTCAAACTTGTTTATGGTAGGGTTGACAAATGTATCAGTCATCGTGGTATTGTTTGATTTCGTTTTTAACGTGTAATTTAGTATTAATTTGACACAATAAATAATATCTAACTTTTTAATACTTATTTATTTTCATCTCAATATTTATCTTCGTTCTTTATTAAGACAATTTATTACTTAATTTAAATATTTTATATTAACTTTAATTTTGTCTTTTGTTATGTAATTTATTTATAATTCACGTTTGATTATTTTACTGTTTTTTATATATTTATCCAACTGTTATTATATATATAATCATAATTTATTTATTGATCTTTGGTATTGGTAAAAAAAAATAGCATATTATTTTGACATTAACTAATGTCATATTTTATTTGCTCAGACTTTTATATTTTGCAAACAAATTATTTATTAATAATTGAAATAGTAAAGAGACAAATTTTCACTTCCTAAAAAAGATAAGGATGAGACATATTTCACTAATTAGATATAAAACTAGGAATAAAGCTAAATTTTATATTGGAAATGAAAAAGTGGAATAGTAGTCACTCTTGGCTAATAGATGAGTATTCTTTACTAAATAATCACCCCTAACTAAGACATGTAGATTGTAGGAGTGATGGCAAGGGATCACAAGGTTACTCACTAGAGAGGGAAGTTTTTTGTTGACGTATACAATATTTGATGTTTTCTCTTCTAGAATGCCAAATACAATATTTGATGCTTTCTCTTCTAGCCTGCCAAATGAACACAAATAGTGTTCTTTGTGAAGCATTTTGTTATCCTAAAATTTTCAACATCATTTATGTACTATACATCACACATTGTATTCTTTTGAGTTTCTTTGTATAAGCTTCGAAGAAAATAGATTTTATGAAACTATTTTTGACCATTGAACAACTTTATCCTTTTTTATGTCTTCACTTCATCTAAAGAGCTTTATATTGATGGATGCATTTAATGCACTTCATGCAAATAAATTCTCTTTTCTTCTTTACGCAACATCCTAGTAGTTGGATTTAGTTATCTTCTTCTCAGATCATGTGAACATCCTAAATTTGTTTGAATTGCAGTGTCATACAAAGTAGACAATTCTTCTAGAGTTGACAATTCCTGGTTTAAGATTTTTTTTGAAGAAAATCAACTTTAGCTCTTTATCCATGAGATCTTTTTATATGACTTGTCCTTTTGCTAAGGGATATCTTTGTCGAACGAAAGTAGTAGGAATTCCCTACAACATAGGATAATCATTTATGTGTTTTCATTAAGTATAAGATTAGCTTATTTCTACACACTTATCAACTGAGTACATTTGTGTCGTGTTAGATGGAAAATAAGACTATACAATGTTGTATCGTTTGTTAGACAAAACACTTGTATCTTACAAAATCTATTGTTGAGTTAAATCATAGTCTTTCGGACGAAACATGATCATGTTTCAATACTTAATCGCTTTTACTTAATCAAAATCATAGGGTGGTGAACTTTTTCTTTACAAATATATAAGTCCATTGGTGATTAGTCTTGAAAAACTTCAAATATTTTTCTAGATGCAATCATGAATGAAAAGATATCTTATTATATACTTAACCTTAGAATGTTGGATAGGATTTTTTGAAAGATTGGTTGCACTAGTATTGTCACAATATACAATCATATTGTTTTGGATAGTAAAGTAATCCTCTAATTTGACTTTATCCATAGAAGTAAAGAGTAGCAAGTTGTAATTAAAATGTACTCTACTTTCGTTGTGTCTAATGTGTTAAACTTCTTTAAAATCTTCTTAATATACTTTTGTTGATAGATGATAACGTCCTTTTCTCTTTACTCGATAAAAGACTAAAAGAAAATTGAGCTTGTCTATTATACGCATCTCGAACTCTCCTTACATTAACTTTGAAAATTTCATGCAACAAAAATATCAATGTAAAATGGAATAATGTTTTTTGAATAATTATTTTTATGTCAATCTTTCTCATTCATACAATTTATTACATATTATTCGAGATGAAAAATAAAGTCATCTGAGTTTATCCTAATTTTGACAATAAATTCCTACATTGATAAGGTAACGGTATAGGGATGGAGATGGGTATGTACATATTTGTCCCATCTCCATACTCATCTTTATTCTCGTCCTTGTCCTAATATCTATTGCCTTTTTAAATTACTAAAACACATATAGTTATTAGGTAACCTAAAAAACTTATCTTCATTATTCTCTCGAATCCTTTGATGGCCTTCTATTTGAGCTTGCTCTTTGCATAATTGATGAAGTGTCTTGGATTGGCGGAAGCACGAAGGTAAAAGATGAAGAGGAATGTGTATGGTTTAGTGTTTAGGTGTTTTCCTAGAGAGGGGTGAGGTTAACTCTTAAGGAAGAAAGCCTAGAGTAGTCTAGAAAGAGGAGACTGGTCTAGGGTGACTTCAAGAGGGGTAATCCTTTATTTATATGCTAATGATTGAAATTTAGGACTGTAAAAGGAGAGGAAGTAATTCAAATTTGAACTCTACAAAATTGGCTCCAAAGGAGACATGCCCCAACTATGACTTACTATGTCCCATGCTCATGCTTTTCATAATGCAACATCTGTAAAAAATGAGTTAGAGCATGCTCAACATCGTACTGACTAGTTTAGGGTTTCTCTTAGGCCATATTAACCCATTTGAAACCCTAGGTAGGTTACTTTGACCTAGACACACAATAGGCCCAATCTCTGAACCCCAAAAATACACAAGGCCCAAGTCACAAAACAAGTCCCTAAACAAAGCCCAAATATCCTACATTACTTGGCCTAAACATAAGGCCCACACAATAAACCAATTCTACTAATTTATGTTAATCTTAGCCCATGAGAATAAAAGTTTGGGCCCTCTCAGCTTAGTTGAAACTCAATCTTCATGTATGCACACCATTTCTCTTGTAGTTAGTCCATTTGTCAGGGTTTTCCATCATCCTTAGTTTCGATTCATTTGCAAAACCTTTATTTCTTTTTTTCATTGACAAATTTTCTTCCTCAACTATTGTTTGACTTATTCAATATTCACGAAGCTCACTCATATTTTAAAGGTACTTCACTTTTATTACAGTCTTAACTACACTTTTTTTGTGATTTCATTCGAATGATGTATAATATTATAGGAAACCGAACAATTTTATTAAATTAAATAGTTTTGATAATATACATTAAATTATTTTTACTCTTATAAAAAATTTATTTATTGTTTATTTTTTTAATTTTTTAATTTTTAATTTTAAGTATTCTTTTATCTTTAAATATTTTTAATTGTAAATTTCAAGTATTTTTTCTTATAAAGATAAATGTTTCCTTTCCTATAATGTTTTTGTTAAAAGATCATTTAATTAATATTTAAAACAGTAAAACACCAATAGAAATGGAAGTGGGAATATAGAGATAGTCAAACCCCCCAAAGGCTATGCTTATTACCATCCCTCCTTATCATAATAATGGATAGATAAACATAAAGTTTTATAAATCATTGTAAGAATGGTCTTCTAAATTTAGAATACCAAACAGAAACCTACCCTAAATTTTACAAATTAGAAAGATTCCTAAATAATTAAATTTGTAAGTAAAAAAAATACATAATTAAAGAGTTGAGAGAATTTTGGACCAATGCATCTAGTTATAATTAATAAATTTCTTTTTTATTAAAACTCAACTAAGATATGTTTTAAAAAACTTAAAGTTAAATAGATGAAAACAAAATGCAGTTGAAAAAGATTCTTAATTGAAAGAGATTCATGAAAAAAAATAATTTTCAATAAATTGATCTATAGTTTGCACTAAATTCATGTGACCTGAAAAAAAAAATTGAAGACAGCTCAATCCTTGACCTTATGTGCATTATACAAATCATTAGATTTTTTTTAGTGGTTATGATCCTCTCGCATGAGGAGGCAGTATGGTGTACAACAATGCACACGTGAAAGTGGGGGTGGAACCAGGTGACTCAGAGAGGCCCACATCACAGATTTGACCACAAAAGCATTGCATTTTGTTTCTTTCTTCCGTGAACAAAATTGGTGGTGTCTGCTGTTTCCAAATTTCTTAATGAGTAATAACACCGAAAACACATAAATGTTGAACCATTCTCACACTTCAAATAAAGGTTTGATACATGTGTTGTTAGGTTCAAGACATCATGCTCAATTCACATTCGTATTATTAACAAGATTGCATGACAACAATATCTGAACATCACTTATTCTATACCTTCCTAGTGCATACCAGATGAAGGTCTTGTCTTGGTTGAGCACATTTCATGTTTCCCTGTATCTAACCATCAAATTTTTTTCCTCTTAAAGAAAACAAATGTTCAAACATATCAGGGTGATATTCTTTTAATTAAGAACACTATCTAACTATTAATTATTGCTTATTTGGTTAACTTGTTAGGTTGCTACAAAACGAATTTATATAATCTCCTTAAATGAGTTGACCAACTTTATGGATTTTTTCATTCATGATAGGTATCATGACAAGGGTTTGGTGTAGGAATATTTTTAATTCATAACTGCCCTTTGATCCTATTTTAAATACTTTGCATTAAAGTTAGTGTTAGATTAATTAATTTGTTATTTTCATTTTTTAGTTTCTTACACTTAGAAACTATACTTCTAGTTCCAAAGTGTTCAATTTTATCCATTTTAATACCTGTAAGTTTTATGATTAAGATTAAAATGAATTGAAAACTTTATGGATGAAGTAAAAAAAATGAGAAGTTTTTAAAGATAAACATTATGCAGTTAGAGAAATCTAAGAGTAACTAAATTTGAAAAGTATATAAGAAACCTTTGAGCTATAGTATTTTTAGTCAATTCCATTAGAGCTAAATGGAATATTTTTTTATCTTATTAAACTACAGGGAACAGTTTTATTTTTAGAATAATTTAAGGGCTGAATGATTAGAGCAGTTACTAAAAGAGTGACCCCACACTGAACCATTCTATTATTTCATTTTGGTTTAACCTGCAAGCACTTTATGGATATGACACTTAAGGAAGAGGGAGAAAAGAAAGTGTAATCCCTATGAATGCCTAGCAGTTTTCACAGTCATCAGCAAAATCCCCCCACTTCAAATGATTAATAGATAAAATCATTGTGTCAATATTTCACATTTATCTCTAAAATTATGCACTTTTTATTTAAGTAGTCGTATTTTATCACCTGAGATCATTTTACTTCATAGCTTTTGCATCAAAAGTTAAAGGATACAAAACTCTACTTTTACTAAAAGACTTCCTCTACTCCCAATCATTCATGAGCCAAAACTCTTCTCTATTCATACCTAAGAAATTAAGCAACTAGATTAGGACTATGGACAAGTTTGTCATATATATATATATATATATATATATATATATATATATATATATATATATATAAAATATAAAACGATTGTGGGTGAGTGTGGTGAAAAACACATAAGAAATTATCA
>Ga0099822_1005185_pt1 | contig 17022 bp, 6 predicted proteins | sample CowpeawhiteBW_FD_76839 | JGI IMG/M metagenome (GOLD analysis project Ga0099822, IMG submission 76839) | Root nodule microbial communities of legume samples collected from California USA - Cow pea white BW | ecosystem: Host-associated > Plants > Roots > Nodule | place: USA: California | collected...
ATATATATATATATATATAAAATATATATATATATATATATATATATATATATATATATATATATATATATATATATATATAAACAGATAAATATTCTAAAAGTACGAATATAAACCAAAATTATTAAAATAACTGAAAGACTACAAATAGCAATAAGTTAACCCATTTTTTGTATTATTATGTTTTTTATGAGAATAAATTTCAATTTACAACGGAAAAAAAGTTATATTTTTTCTTTTAAGTTCAGATTAGGTTTCCATATTTGGCCATCTATTTGTTTTTTTTTTCAAAATTTTCCTCTAACCTTTTAATCCAGTTCAATATTCTGACTTTTCATGTTTATAATTTTCTCTAAATTTTACTTTTGTCTAAAGTTAACTTAGAGACTTCTTACAAATCACCACTAACAACAGTTTTAATAGGTTGTCACAAACTACGATGTCAACACACCATCATCCTCCTTTTCCTTTTTTCTCTTCAAAAACCTAACAATTGTAGGAAAGTCACTAGTATTGACCAAATCTTATATCTGTCATTAATAACAATCTTTATCATCAAATGTGAAAACGTTTTTGGAGTCAATAGCAAAAGGTAAATGGAGTAAACTTAAAGTAATGAAGAATAAATAAGTTAAATCCTTTAACAATGAGCCTTCGCCACCATGCATATATAGCATATGTGTTATAGTTTATAACAAAAGCAACGTGGGTAATGTCAACATAGAAATAAGGTTATATGTGAGAGGATAGAGGATAGTAGGGAAGAAGTAATTAAAATATCTAACGAGGTTAAAAAATATTTTTTTTAAATTATTTAAATAGGGCGTGAAATGAAATTTGAATAATAATTTTAAAAAATAAAAAAATGTTTTATTTTATATTATAGTAATTTTAAACAAATAAAAAATACTTAAAAAAAACATTAAACACTTTCTGAAGCGAAGTTCTCCTGCAATTTGTGGATTTGGTGTTTTTTGTTTGGTTGTAAACAATGGAAGTTTTCTAAATGGGCTCACATAATTTTTGAATCGGGCTTTTTTGTTTGATTGGTGTATCTGCATTGGACTTTATTTTGGCACGATCTTGTACCAGACTCAACAACAGACTTTTAGCGTTTAGCTGTTTATAACTGTATATAGTTTCTACACTTCTTTTTTTAAACTCCTACAATTCAGAACTTTTAATTTAAATGTAAAATTAAGCGTGTATAAATACAATTTACTTTTATTTTTCTTATTCTTTTTGTGGGATTTTGTACTTTGCTCGGTTAAATCTTGCTTTATTGGGCTTTCTTTGTTATTTTGCATTCAAGAACATTGTCAATCATACTGGCCACTTACAAAATCGCCTCATGTTTCTTTAAATTTTGGAACCATGTTGGAACATCTTCAGCCAACTTTGTTTCCACTAACGTTTTTATTTCATTAAGGAAAATGTAGATAAGTTTACACAGATTGAATATTATTATTTAAAAAAAAATGATGTTGTTTCCCGACAAAAAGGTAAAAAGAGCAGAAATTGTTGGGAATATATAGTGAGTGTTGATGATGTAAAAGGAAACAACATTCCTTGATTGACGACCTAAGAAAGGTTGAGAGGGAAAGAAAAAGAAGGAGTGGGAGGAAAGTAAAAAGAGTGTTCTTTACCACCCACCATTCTCTGACAACTTCTTGCTTCAACTCACACACTCTCCATTATGGAACATTCTCCCTGTCCTTACCAATCCTCCATGTAACACTGAGAAATGGGCTTCACCCAAATTGCACCTTGTTGTCCAAGCCCAGATCCTTCACTTAATTCATTCTTTCAAGAACTGGGCTGCAATACCTTACTTATCACTTGTATTCAAACAAGAAAAAGAAAAAGCTTTAGGTCGGAAATGACTTTGTTTTGTCGAGAAGTGTAGGGACCAGTGAAGGTGATACCTACGTTGACGTGAAAAAAAGATATGATAGATCTTTTCATCGAGAATTCTTGCAATAGACATATTGAATCGTGAGTGTGAGACTAAATATTAATGAGTAGTCTGATAGTGGTATAATAGGTACAATAAATAACAGATCTCTATAATATATATTTTAATTTAGGGTTTTAGTGGTATATTAAGAACTGGATTTTAAGTCTTATTTAATTTCATAAAATAGATAAAGTGTTAGAAATTCAAGTGTGAGTCTAAGTCACACATGTGTTAGAAATGAGAAAATAGTACATTATATAAGAATAAAGATCTATAAACCTATGATCTTAAGATTTTTGATTAAGAGTGGCGTGAATGTTTTATATGGTTGAACTTAGATCTCATTAGATGTTCTATCTCTTCCATGAAACCTCTTCCGGATATAGGGAGTTAGATGATGTAGTTGATTTGTGAAGGTAGCATTGAGGTGAGAAGTGGTGTAAAATGATTGTGGCACTTTTCCCCACCCACCTTCAAGATTTAGACATGAGATGCTATTAGGCCACGACCCTGTGCTTCAATAATTCAGTTCAGCACATGGCACCTTCTTTTCATTCTGCTTTTTTTTCTTTCTTTACCCAATTGGCTTACATAGTCCACGCCATGACCCTAAACTTTTCAGCTTTTCAAGTCTTGGCCCCGCCAATTTATTGTCAATCCCATCCCACTTTATAACTAACTTCTTCCGATTCACATCTCTGCCTCACGGTATATCCTTCCCCACACCACCAAATTTCAGACACATTTCTCAATAAATACGTTTTATGCTCTCATTTTTATGGCTAATTACAACGATATCTCTGCTTTCCTTTTTCTGTTTTCAGCCATATCATACACAAAATACCCAAAAGCTACTACTTTCATCATTTTCTTATTTCAGAACAACAAACAAAGATATCACTTACGATGTATTGTTTCTGCAGTTACTGACAAACACAGATCAAAAACAAAACTTTCTTATCTTATCCCTTCATGCAGTAACTCCTTAACCACTCTACCAGAAAAACGCCTAACTCCTTTCGTCTCTGACCAACCAAACATGCTATATTTTATGATTGCGATGTAAAAAGAATAGAAAAAACAAAAACAAAAAATGACCAGGATTTGCCTAATCTGAGTTGTTGGTGAAACCTAACATATAAGAATTTGGTAAATAGGCCATTCCTTTTGGGTCAAAGCATGGTTTGGTGTAACAGAGTTTTCCATTTTCCACTTAATGAAGCTTCCCCCATGGTGGAGTTTTCACATGGTTTGAATCTGTTATGGTGGATTTGAGTTGCCATCAGAAAGTGACTCCGAAACGCAAGTGTGGAGACAAGGGTCTGTGCATCATAAGGATCCATTTGTGCTAATAAACACAAAGTACCAGAGTTGTCGATTTGCGCATGAATTATGTTGTGTGTTTTAAAACATCATTTTCAAATGAAAAATGTATATGATCCTGAGAGATGTGAATCTTAACGAAATCATGGGTTGTTTGTGGGTGGCACATGTCTAGTAGCATAGCACATTGAAGGGCCACACTTTGTTTTGTTCATTGAATGATGTAGATAGGTGGCTGGGTAGCTAGTAATGTTACATCTTCCAACCTTTATGTGACCATCTACACTCTTGCTTAAATGCAAGAAAGGAAATGCCACAAACCAACCAAAATTATCAATCTCATCGTCATTTTCAAGCTACTATGCTACTCTTTATTATGAATCATGCATAAAGTGATTCGATTCAAGTGTGTGATCACGACATCACTTCTAAAAGAGATCGGGAATAAATTATATATAGGCAACACATTCAAAAGGAACTTCAAACAAAATCATATGCTTCCGAGAACCGATTCTTCCGAATTGGTTTGATTAGATGGATTTAAAAGAAAGGATAAGAGAGGTTCTGAATTCAATTTTCCACTAATAAATACTAACGATTAGCATTATCATTAAATAAAAAAAAAGTCATTTTTTTTTTTGCCTTTTATTTTATGCAACACTTTTCAAATTTATGACCTTTACATATTAAGGATTGTGTATCTAAATATCTTCATTGTATTATCCCATTATATAATATATTGGTATAATTATTCTTTTGGTCCATATTTTTATAAAAAAAATGTCAAATTGGTTCTCAAATTCTTTCCAGTTTCAATTTGATCATAATTTTTAAAAGTTGTGCAATTTGATCACTTTTATTAAATTTCTTGAAACAGGTTAATAATTTATTATCAAAATCGAAACGGTTATAATAAGGATGGTTTGCTTTGTTAAAAAATTTTTTGTCTGTCTAAAAAAATTTAACAAAAATTATCAAAATACATTAATTTTTCAAAATTCGATATCAAATTGAAACTAAAAAAATTGGATAACGAATTTGAAATTTTTGAATGCAATTAAGTAATTAAACCTACAATATTTCGATTGTGTATAATAACTATATTTAAATTATAAAAATATACATTAAATAATGTTTAGGACACATATTTAGTGAAATAAAGTATTAATTAAAAAATAAAAAATATAATAAATTTAAAAATCATAACAGAACATTATTTTATGGCGTGCACACTCACTCACAGAGTATATTATATATGCATAGATATTTGTTGTAATGTGCAAATCTAATAATCAATTATTATTTAAACTGATATTATTTGTGATTTTCAATTTTTTTATGATGAACGAATAACATGGGTATTATTTTATATGGTATTTAACTTTATTATTCTTATTTAATGTGAGATTTAGAATTGCATTTGAACTATTTCCAACAAATCTCTCCTAAAAAGGGTACAACGGTCTAAATCATTCACCAAGATGAACTTGAACTTGATTATGATATCACTTATGATATTGATATCACTTTTAATCCAAAATCTTGAGACATTGAGTTTATGATACTTTTTTCTTATATGATATTTAACTTTCTCATTTATACACAATATGAGATTTAGACTCAATCTTAAATTATTATAAACAAATAGATTACAAGAAAAAAAATGCCTAGATTTTGAAAAATAATTTAAACAAAATTAGCATCGTTGTGAGGATAATTATCATCTATTTAAAATATGATGATAATTGCACTTATTATTAAAAGCATTTGATTTTCAATAAATGATTATGCCAAATGTTGAATTATCTTTAATAAGAGTTTTAGTAAGGTAGTTAAAATAGAAATTATACTTAATATAAAATCGAGCTTGTACTTAAGATAATGAAGAGTAATATAATCATTCGTAGGATCGTAATACAGATAATATATTTTACTTTTAATATAAATATAATATATATATATATATATATATATATATATATATATATATATAAATGTTTTGAGATGAAAATTCTAGCATTATAACTAACCTTTGTATTAATTGTCGTAGCATAGGAGGACACATGTTGTACGGAACTCAAGTTTGTGCTTGTTGTATGGTTTGATGAGGTAATTAATAGACACAACCAAAGTATTAAAGAGCACTATGTCACAGTTCTTTATTGAAGAACAAATAGTAACTGATGCCATGTTATTCAAAACTGTGATTTGTTCATTATTCACGCACACCTTTGTTAGTAAAACCACTACTACATCTACATTCATGATGCACAAGAAATAAAATATTTTTTTTATTAATGGTTAATTTGAGTTAATATTTATGATATTTTTCAAGCATGTAATTAAAAAAATTACAATTTTTTATTTGAAGTGCATACAACGAAATGGGACACATGAACACCAATGAAACAAATAGTTTTTGATGATTAAAACGAACAACAGCACCCCATTCACACCTCCACTATGCCATCTTGGATCACACCCAACCCTTTTGCCTACCTTTTCTCATCTTCAAAAATCATTTTGTCCCTTTGCCCTCACTTCACCGATCAATGCCACCAATTATATATATACCTTTTTAACCTTCTTCACCACATTTCAATAACTCTCTTTTTCATCTCAACTATCTTACCTCATTTTGTTTTTTTTATTTCATTCAAAACTTTCCAAGAGAAGATTCTCCTTCCCTCAACCTTTTTTCCACCAAACATATATAAAGTATGGGATTTCAAAACCAACTCTTTAATTAATTATTTTCCCATGCATATAAACTACTATATTATTCGTCACTTAATCCGGGTTTTATTTGAGTCAACATCTTAAACATCAAAACTTTATTCTCGTGTTCAACTATTCAAATTAATTAATGAAACTTGCATCTAGAAAAATAGAACTTGTACATTACCACCTACAAAGTCCAAATTAATTATCATATTTGAAATTAGACAACCTTAAATTAGAAGGACAGACATGTGCAGCAATAAAGCAATTTAAATTTTAAACATCCGTTAAAATCAAACACCTGTACTTGCAGGGATTAAATAAGATACCTGATGAGCCATGTGGCTACGCCACTTCTTCTGTCCCAACTCACCTTATGAGAGAAAAATATGTACATGTATATATCGTGGACACATAGGAAGAATCAAATATCTTATGTAGGATTTTTCTCTATTACACAAAAAGGAAGACCTTTGTTTGATTCTTAACTATAGGAATCCACAAAAGGTTTCTGAATTATTTCAAAATGGATGAAAAAGCCTAGTGGCGAGAGAGTGGAGATTTTTTTTTTCCTGATTGGAAGCAAATGATGGAGTGAGGTATCATACAAGCTGGAAAAATATGTTGTTACAGACACTAAAGAGAAGGTTGAGGTACTTTAAGATGAAGCATTTGTATATGCTGACAAATGGAGGGAATGAGTTGGTAATAATGTGTTGTGTTTTTTTGTTAATCAAATTTCTTTGATCATTGTATCTGCTTTATTGTGTTTTTGGCATGGAAGTTTGAATATTTTAGTGAGATGAAGATCTTCGATTTGTATCGTAGTTTGAATCACTTTTTTTTTCAGTGTTTATAACTTTTGATGCAGCTCAGAACAAGCTGGAATATTCTTCTGCTTCCTTCATTAATTAATTAATTATTAATTAATTAATGGTTTTTTGCTTGTGATAGTGAAACCAACTTACATTGCATTACTTTCAAGTTTTTAATACCAGGATTCAATTATATATTCTCATTATTGGTAAAAAGTAGCTCATTCACCAATGAGTTTACTACCCTTTCTCTTTTTCATCGATATTTTTACCTTATCCAATTGGACTAGTTTATGATTTCTCACAGTTCTACTTTTTGTATTGTTTCGTATTTTACAAGAATATCTTTACGTTATTTTCAAAGATTTCTTTTTTAATTTAACTATAAATATTTATTTAACTGTAATCTTTGAAAGTCAACGGAATATTAATTATTCTTTTGCATCTATACACTTATTTTTTACCTAATTTATAATTAATATTGGTATAGTTAATTACTGTGATATAGAAATAAAAAAAAAGTAAAATAGAAAATCTTATACATATTTCATTAAAGAAAAAAATTACTATATTTCTTGCTTTCTAAAATGAACTTTAAACGACAGAAAAAAAAAAAAGAGAATCCATAATTTATTTGATTTGGATGAAAAAACCTATAATAAAAAAGAGTATGTATAGTATTTAAATGATGAGTTATTTCACTTTCAAGTAAAAATGAAAATAAAATATTTATTTCCATATTGATTAAAAATTCTGTTTAAATTTCTCTATCTTATATGAAAAAACTATATTTTGTAACAATACTTGATCGTGTTCATTGGAAATAATGCTCAAATTTGGATTAACCTAACCTCGTTTTTTTAGAAGGTATTTTGATTTGTTAAGAAAATAAAAAATCTCAAATATATATGTTTATATTAATTAAAAATTACTTATATTCTAATTCATTAGACTTGGATACATAGAAACTTTAAGTTAGTTTGAGTGAAAAACAAATAAAAATTATATTATAAATATTATTAATCAATAAAGGCAATATATATTTCAAATCAATAGCATTTAGTAAACAAAGAAAATGATAAGATGCTTCCAATCTTAGAGAAAACAAACAAACATTTTAAAGTTTTTCTTGATATTCACCTTTAAAATGACTACTCAACCACTAAGTAAGTGCCCAGAGATTTCTTCAGATAAAGATGTGGACTACCTAGAAGCACTCGTTTAAAGAGAAACTCAAATGCATGCATATACAAATGTGACCCTATCTCGATTATTTCACCTTCTTAAACACACCAACGTTATATTCTAAGAACATGCTATTCTTTAGAAAAGTGTAATCATTCATGCACGGATCATTTATATCCATACAACTTTAGAGACTTAAAAATTATGAACACAATATTCTTAATTAGTTGTAACATGAGCTCAGTTTCCTACTTGTGTAGCTAGGGAATATATGTACTCAAAGTTTTCATCTATTTTACAATAAGATATTATAGTAGTGTATATTTATTAGTATCATTATTTTATATAATAAAATTAAGAAGAACTAAGATATCACCTTGTCACAAGGTTGTCCATGCATGTCTGTTGGTAGAAATTTGGCTACAAAATCCAAGTGTTGATGACAAGATTTGGCACTGATAATTGCAGGGATTTTGACATTATTTGCCATTATTAGGTAGAACTTTAATCAAAGAAAAGGTTGAAAAGAAATTCTAAAACCAAAAGTGGGTTCTGATCTGAGAGAAGTTACAAAAATGAGGGGTTTGGAAAGTCATGCATGGTTGTTGAGGTTTGGGACTTGGGATTTTCAAACACCTCTCTGCTTGTCAACTCTTGAGAAAATCTTTGCCAATAATTTCAATTGGAACAACAACATGAGAGGACAGCACAAAATATATTACACCACAAACGAGGTTATTGTCTGGTCTCACTTCAAAATCGTAAACAAACTATTTAAATGGTCTATGTTATGGTGGGAACACCTTCTTGTTAAACACAAATCAACCAAATTCGCATTCCTAGGCAGAAAAAAATATCACAATTTGGACGAAAAACAAAACCAAATATCAGAATTTTGACTTGGTTGCGTACGTCTAGATTCAAGTGGTATTAAAATATGTTATGCAGCATTGAATGAGAAAGGGTAAATATTGTGAACCAAGAAAATTGTAGACTCGAATTACATAATAATATAATGGATAATAATATTTTGAGTACTAAATTTTAACAACTTTCTCTCACAACATGAAATGATATTTTTTTAAAATAATTTTGAAATATTAAAAATAATAAAATAAAAATTATTTAAAAAATGACATCTAAAATTATAAGAAAAATATTGTCAAATTGAGTAATAAAAAATTATTTTCTTAATGACACTTGTAGCGGAAGCCACGTTGGCATCCATATGATTGATACTTTGTTATAAGGAATTGTCAAATTTTATCAACAAACTTTATTGAAAGAAATGGAACCTCCTAAACAATGGTTGATAAATATGTTTTAATAATACTGTGCAAAAGTTTCGTTTTAACTGTGAATATCGATTTTAAATTTGTAATTTTAAGAGACTCTTTTCGTAAGGAAAGCCATAGTTCTTAAACAGTAAACTTTTTATGTTTATATTTTATTTTCCTTTTTGTTGCAATTTAATGGAGCTGTTACTCAGGAAAAATATATAACATCAACTGGAATTTCAACTGAGTAGCTACGAAAAAAAAGAATAGAGTTCTTACCATTTTCCAATTATATTATATATATATATATATATATATATATATATATATATATATACTTTTTTTCTTTTAAGTATATATAGGCTGCTTGTTTCATAATCTTAAAATATAAAAAAAATCTGTTTAATAAAACATTTTAATAATTATTGAAAATAGTCTAAGTGTGAGTCAAAAAATCTCATATTGAATAAAATAGAAAAAATTAAACACTATATAAGAATAAATACTCATACTAAATATACCATAAAAAAATAATTGAAACCGAAAAAAAAACTATTCCCAAAAAAAGGAATGAAAAACACTCAAAGACAATAATTCTCTAATTTTAGTGGTAAGTATAAGCATTAAATTTATAAATTATATTTTTTTTGTTAAGTATGTTTTTGTACTTGCATACAATATTATAATTTGTTATTCTCACACACACTTCCATACATTTTAATTCTCAAACTTTAAATTATTTTTTGAGACTTTTTAAATATTGTCCCAATATGACATTTGTGCCGAAACGTGTCAAAATGGTACAAACAACTCAAACGTCATATCTTAACAAAATTTAATATAATTGAGTGAGGAGGACTATATCCATTCATTTATAAAGTTTGACAACCAAAATAAATCAAAACTTGAGATAAAGAAGGATTCTAATTTTGCATCCAAAGACTATATTTAAGCCATTTTAAAGTACATTTCACTCTTTTTAGAGAGATAAAGATGAATTTTTAAGTATTTTCCACTCATATTTATTCCTAATCCCATACTTAAATCTTTTTAAATCTCTCTCTTAAATGTAACTCTTTATGTTGAAAAATCAATCTAAATCTTATGTCAAGTAAAATTAAAAAAATTAAATTTTATAAAAAAAAATACACATAATTTAATTATCTTGAAATTTCTAATTAAAAACATCAATATTATATATAAATTAGAAAGGTTAAAGTTAATATCAATTTCATCTGCAAATTAGACTTATGTTGTATTTAGTGTAGCTCCTCAAATTTTTTCAAGATACCTATTATCTTTACCTTTGAAATTTAATGTGAAATATATTGAAGCATTCCAGAGAGTGCATGGAGATGTTGATTACTCATCCCTAAACATATAATTGCGGACACATATTATCCCTTTTCAGACATTATGTTTAATTTGAACATTAATGAGATTCAACCTGAATCAAGCCTTCCACTCTGCTTTGCACTGCTCAAGAAATGGAAAAAGTTCTGCAAAAGTTGTTGCCTTCTGCTATACTCCTCTTCTTTCTCAACTTCGCATACTATTCATGAAATAAATAATACACATATCCCTTACAATCATGATTCCTTCAATTCATAAACCTTAAGAATTTCTTAATCAAAATTGTTTTTATTTGCCAAAACAAAAACATTTCAGGAGATTATTACAAATTACAAGAGATAAAAAGTTGTCCAGAAAGGTTAAGAAAATGGTAGAATTGGGTGTGGGGCCAGGAACTGTTGTGACAAGTTCAGTATGCATCTTGTGAGAGAAGTTGTGTATGGAAGGGTTGGAATGAAGAAAACTTAATAATTAAGATCACATGATCTCTTTTTGATGGTTTAAATATACACAATTTGTGCACAACTAGTCACAAGAAAGACAATGGAATGACATAATTAGTGTCACAAAACACCACTTTTGAGAGAAGTATTTGAGTGGATACTTGAGTATTTGTTGTATTTGAAAAACTTTAATGGTCTAAGCTATGGCACAAGTATGCAAAAACCCATTATGGACATCACCCTTAGGTTTTCATGCCATCATAGTTTACCTCTCTCTCTCTCTCTCTCTCTTCAAACTTGGCTCATTATGAGAGAATAAAATATGATTGTGGTGTGTTAATTAGTTTACTTTTTTTATGGAAGTTTGATCACCGACCCCTTTTTCTTTTCACCTAATCTTTTAACAAACAATGGGGAAATTTATTTGACTTTTCCCTCTTTATTTTATTACATTCTCATTGGATGTTGGACTTGTTGTGTGAATGGGAGGGCCATACCTCTATCATCAAACCCTATTTTATTTCTTATGTAACGCTCAAGACAAGGAATTGATTGATCAAATTGTTCTCAAAGTGGAATTCTTCACCATACATTATTAATATGTGTTTCCCTCTCTTTTCTGTGTCCTACAAATCCTACCTCTTAACAATCTTCATCCTCTCTATTAGTGGGGCCATATCACATAATCCTCAATTCAAAGTTCGAACACCTTATATATAATATCTTGCATTTTCTGATTTCCCAATTAGCCTCTGATTTGGGGCAATCAAATCATATATTTTATGAAGCCTATGCCATTTGAGATTTAGGGCGATCATTGAAAATGTAACCCAATTTTGGTTTGCATTGCTAAACCGAAGTATTTTATCGAAAAACAATGGTAAGAGAAAAGTTATTAGAAAGAGAGTAATTTCAAAACATACATCCAATTGTGGATCGTAACGGTAAGAGCTGTGTTGAGTACAAATAATAAAGATAACTAATACAAAAGTAAAAATATTTATAAATTTATTTTCTTTGAGGTTTTGGATTGGAAGTAATATCTAGAGGTGTTAAAACGGATTATTCGATCCAGTTTGACTTAACCCACGACGGGTTGGCTACTTAGTGAGTCAATCCAACCCAGCTTACTTATTAGGCAGCCAAAAAAATTCAAACTTGGCCTAATCCATCACAGGTTGGTGGGTTAAACGGGTTGGCTCCCTGACTCAATTAAAAAAAAAGACAATTTTTTATTTTTATTTTCAATCAAAACTAAATTATATTTTTTATTAAAATCTAAAAAAACTTTAATGCAATCCAAAAATACATTCCAAAAGAATGTTAAACTCCAAATACAAACTAACATCACAAAAATACAAATTATTAAGTTGTTAGCAAAAAAAACTAACCTTATCCAAATGTAAAGCACAACTTAATAAAAAAATATTTGTTTAATCATTTATTTGCGAGTTGGTGAGTCAACCCGAATGAACCAGGTCAAAAATCAACCCATATAGAAATTTGTAAAAAAATTTCAATCCAGCCCAGTCTACCACAGGTTCGGGTCGGGTTGACTCACAGGTTCCAACACATTTTAATCGCTCTAGTAATATCTTAATACCTTATGTAGGCTTGTTTATAACTCATTGGTGGCCAATATTTTAGTATATTCTCTCATAAAAAACCTCACAATGATATCAACAAATTCTAATAATTTTTGCAAGAAGGTTAGACATTAAAATTATATTTAATTTAAATAATTATTTTAATTTCTCAAAATTTATTTATCAATATCACTTCCTACATATGCATCCACATAAAAGAAAATCAATGTATCGAAAAATTTCAAAATAAAATATTGAACTAACTAACTTTCATTCTTCTTTATGATTACCATAATTCATAGTCAAAACAGATAACCACCTAAAATCTCCCAAGTCATAAAAATGTGGGAGAAAATGGCAGGTGAATCGTATAAATATTATTTAAAACATTGAAAGTGTCCTTTTGAAAAATTTCTATCTCATGATTGAGTAAAATATGGAATTGATTATTTGTTATGATCTAAAGTTATTAAAATTTATTTTGGGACAAGAGGTTACCAACTCAGTGCATAGTACTCTTTCATTCATGAAAGTGAGTATACCATCCAACATCATCCAATTATTAAAGTCATTACTTAATAAGTAATAAAAAAGATGGTGGCTATATTTTTCTTATAGAGAATAAAAATATGGAAGATATAAGAGGGAAAAGGAGAAGTGTAAAGGATCCAATATATAATTAACATGATTAAAGAAAGATTAAAAAAAATCTAATTATGTTATGGTTTCACGGGTCCGGTCAATCCAACAGACTGAATTAAATTAAAAGAGGAAATTCAAGCTACTTTGAACTATTATTAGTTTAATTTACTTTCTAAAGTTGTAAATTTGATGATGACAACAATTCAAGCATCAAATTTGAACTTGACTTGAAAATATATCAACATATATCATTTTAAATAATTTTAAGTGTTTATATAATACACTCTCGTAATTATAACATTTGAAACTTTAGAACAAAATTTTATGGTTTTTATGATTTCATTAATATACGTGATAACCACACTTAAACTAATTTAATTAGAGATAACAACGAGTCGGGTCATACATGGATAGTGTCTACCTTCTACCTGATCTACAAAAAAAAAAATTACATGTTACCCACCCATTTATCTGTTGGGTATTTGTTTAAAAGATGTTTGTGAACTTTTTTAAAATTCACGGGTATTCGTGGATATTCGTGCTCGCAAATATTTAAAAATTATATATTTTTTAAAAATTTTAAATAAAATAATAAAATAATAAAAAATACAAAATATAATATTAACTAAATTTAAATTTTAATTAAATTTAATCTAATAAAATATAAATTAAATTTCAATTTTAATTAAATTCAACTCAATAAAATAAAATAAATTTTTAATTTTTTTTGTAGGTAATAGATACCCGTAAGTACGGATAGTATGATATCGCATCTGATCTGTTTATGAATGATTAATATAATAGTCGTTACCCACTATCCACGGATAATAAATACTCGCACATACTAACTATATGTACGGATTTTATCCGCACACCATACCTTCGGACACAAGTATTTTTATCATTCTAAATTTAATCATTATATTTAGATTAATTTGTTATCCAAAATATGTTTTGTATAATTAATGTACGTAGATATGCAATTTGAGGAAACGAAAAAGTTGTGGAGTGTAATTAATTTTTAGTGAATAATAAATTATGATGAGGAAGTAAATAAGTTGGAGCAGATAGAGGGTTTATGCATGCAGTGCATGGCGTTGGGAAGAAGTTAAAAAAAAAAGAAAAGCAAAGCAGAAACTCACTTTTTCTACTTGCATTTTACGACTTTCCGATTTCAGTTGCAGCCTTCCATATTCCATTTATACACACATAGCTGTTACATCTCTGTGTACGTAATATTACTACTCACATTCATACATTTTTTCAACTCACACTCTATCACTCTGCTCATTGCCATATCCATCTTATCGAAACCTTTCACACTTTTTCTTTTCTCATCATAACTCTTTATTAAACACATTTAATATCAAACAAATATGAGAGCTCAATTCATATAAAAAATCGATATTGAAAATAGTAAATTTATTATTTTTTTATGGGTTAAATATATTTTTGGTCCTTCAAGTTTCAGTGAATTTTGGAATTAGTTTCTCTTAGAAACTTTATACCAATCCAGTTCTTTATCTTTAGAAATACATGAATTTAGTCCTTCTTATCAAATTTGTTAAATTTATTTGACATTATGTCAAACGGTGTAAACAATTCAAATATTATCATAAAATGTGCTTGAATTTTCAGATAAACTTAACAAAATTTAATTAAAAGATTAAATTCATGCATTTTTAAAGATGAATGACTAAATTGGTCAAAAAATTTGAAGAGAAACTAATTCCAAATTTCACTGAAATTTGAGGTACCAAGAACATATTTAACCTTTTTTATTTTGTAAAATACTCAACTTTTTTATTATATCTAATGCAGAAGTTACACTGACACTTAAATTTTCTCAAGTCTAGTAACCTTACATATGCATGTCACTACTGATACGTGAATAGATTTTCTTTCAAGTTTACTAAACAAATTTTATAACCCTTAACCTTAGGGAAAGAGTTAAACTCATAAACTTTTATATCTTCTCTTTCAACTTTATCGCTAAACTATCTTATAACTTTTAATTTAGTATATTTCAGATCGAATTATAACGTAAAACTTACGATTTAAGTGGAACTAATTTTCTCACTACCTTTTGAACTTTGTTCTTGTAATTCCGTTTATATTATGACGATTTTATATTTTAATCTTTGATTATAAGGTTTTTCTCGTACATTAATTAACATAACGTTTAAGTTTGTGAACTTAATTTTATGAATATTTTATTATCAAATAATAGTGTATAATTTTCAGTGTTATTGATAGTCCTATCTTATGCTTTGGTTTAGTGGGTGATGTGAAAAAAAGAATTATGAAAATATATATATTATATTAACAATATATAAACTAAAGGCTTACCTTTTTTTTCCTTATTGTTTATTATATTAAATTGTCACGATATTAAGATCAAAGTAATTTAATCTATATTTTTTAAATCAATTTAATTTTATATTTTCTGTGTAAATTGATTGCTAATTAACTTCACAAACTTACATCAATTTTAACACAAAAAATAAATTACATATATTTAAAAATGTGAGACAAAATTGAACCATTTATTAATAATTTGTACGAAATCGAATAAAATAAACAGTGAAAAAGGCAATAAAGTGTGAAATAAATGTTATTGTTTTATTTCATTCACTGGGAATGTTTATTTTCATTAAGAAATCAAAATTAAATATCTGAATTAAATAAGTCAGATTAATAAATGACAAGCTTTTGATTAGTACAACCAAAATTAATCACATAATGCATTGACTACAATTGCAGTATAGTATAGCACAGTAGTAAATAGGAACTGTTTTGAGGCAAACACAAGGAAAAATGAATTACCATTAATATTTTTGTAAAATCATCAATTTTAAATTCCTCACTCTCTTTTTTCTGGTTCCACCACAAACAACACTGTACGGTAAGCGTGAAAAAGAAGAAAACAGAGAAATCCAACATACCCCTTTCTATTTTTTTCCCTTTTCTTTCACAATAATACCAATATGTTCAACCATTCTTCATCACTGGTTTTTGGTTCCTTCGGTTTCACGTCAATCTTAAAAAAATAGCAAAAGAAATTCTGTTATTGTGTATATTAATATTATATTGGTCTAATTATTGCCTTGTCAAAATGTCATGTCACTAATTGCAATTGGGAAAAAAAGGAAAAAGAGTCTCAAAAGCTAAAAGGAATTTTAACAGTGTCAGAAGTTCAGACACGTTATTGTTTTTAAGCTAAAAAGAGAAGCTGACCCTGCTCTTTCTGCTGCGGCTCATCTTAATCAAACTCAGATGCTGCTTTACTTTACAGTCTCTGATGGAGTAGACGTTAATTTTGCTATTTCAAGATTCAAAATCTGAAAAATAATCATCCTAAATTCCTAATATTTTAATTAAACCCTAGTAGGAGATAGTAGTTGCCACTTAAAAAATCATTACTTGCTGTCTTTTTCACTATACAATTCAGAAAAAATGGAGGAATCCCCAGATACGTTGAGGATTGCCTGACAAATGTGGTGCAAGTACTTGGCTTTCTTCATCTTCAGTACATAAGATTCCTAAAATGTTTCATGGTTTTAATGTTACTGCAAATATTGGTGTCCACGTTTAGGTTTGTTGGGATTTTTAGGGCTTTTGAAAATATGAGAGATATGAAATATATGAGAGATATATGTGATATGTTATACGGAGGAACATGTTTTTGTATTTTATTGATATACTCTATATATAGAGCAA
>Ga0099822_1005192_pt1 | contig 17010 bp, 9 predicted proteins | sample CowpeawhiteBW_FD_76839 | JGI IMG/M metagenome (GOLD analysis project Ga0099822, IMG submission 76839) | Root nodule microbial communities of legume samples collected from California USA - Cow pea white BW | ecosystem: Host-associated > Plants > Roots > Nodule | place: USA: California | collected...
GGTGGCGTATGCCTCGAGACAGCTTAAGGTGCATGAGCGCAACTATCCCACTCATGACCTGGAGTTGGCGGCTATAGTTTTTGCCTTGAAAATCTGGAGGCACTATCTTTATGGTGCTCAGTTCCAAGTGTTCAGCGATCATAAGAGCCTCAAGTAATTGTTTGACCAGAAGGAGCTGAACATAAGACAGAGAAGATGGATGGAATTTTTGAAGGATTATGACTTTGAGCTTCTATATCATCCAGGGAAGGCAAATGTGGTGGCAGATGCTCTGAGTAGGAAGACGGTGCACACGACACATCTCATGATAAAAGAGGTAGAACTACTAGAGAAGTTCAGAGACATGAGGATATAGGTGGAGTTAGGGTCCGAGTCCATTAGGTGTAGTACCCTTACTATATCTAGTGACTTCTTGGACTCGATCAGAGAGAGGCAGTTGTTGGATGCCGGTCTGAACAGAGTTAAAGAACAGCTCGAGTCAGATGAGGTGAGAGATTTTACTTTGGGTGATGATGGTATATTGCGGTTTCAGGGTAGGGTATGTGTACCTGATGATGTTGAGGTGAAGAAGTTAATTCTGGAGGAAGGACACAAGAGTCGTCTTAGTCTACACCCTGGCATGACTAAGATGTACTAGGATCTCAAGGAAAACTTCTGGTGGCAGGGAATGAAGAAGGATGTGGCACAGTTTGTATCCGCCTGTCTGACTTGTCAAAAGGCGAAGGTGGAGCACCAGAGACCCGGGAGAATTCTACAGCCTTTGGAGATACCCGTGTGTAAATGGGACAACATCTCCATGGACTTTGACTCATCTTCCATGAACTTTTAGGGGACATGACACCATGTGGGTGATAGTGGATCGATTGACCAAGAGTGCCCACTTCTTGGCAATGAACTTAAGGATGTCCATGGCCAAGTTGGCCCAGCTATATGTTAAGGAGATTGTGAGGTTGCATGGAGTACCTTCGAGCATAGTTTCCGACAGGGACCCACGGTTTACATCCCAGTTCTGGCAAACCTTGCAGGAAGCCTTAGGGACCAAGTTGACTATGAGCTCGGCTTATCACCATCAGACCGATGGCCAGTCTGAGAGAACGATTCAGTCATTAGAGGATTTGGTTAGGACTTTCATATTGGATCATCTGGGGGCTTGGGATGAGGTGTTGCCCTTGATCGAGTTTACCTACAACAACAGCTTTCATGCGAGCATTGACATGGCGCCATACGAGGCTCTTTATGGCAGGAGGTGTAGGACTCCTCTTTGCTGGTATCAGGATGGAGAAACGGTGTTGGTTAGACCGGAGTTGTTAGAGCAGACCACCGAGAAGGTGAGAATGGTGAGAGATAGGATGCAGGCTTCTTAGAGTAGGCAGAAGGCCTATGCAGGCAGTAGGAGGAGGCCCTTAGAGTTCGCAGCCGGCGATCATGTGTTCTTGAGGGTGACCCGAACCACTGGTGTGGGAAGGGCTCTCCGCTCAAGGAAACTTTCTCCTAAATTTCTTGGCCCATATCAGATCACGAGAAGGATTGGACCGGTGGCTTATGAGATGGCTTTACCCCCGTAGTTGGCGAACCTTCATCTGGTGTTTCATGTGTCACAGCTGAGGAAGTATGTATTCAATCCGGCCCACGTATTGGAAGCTGAGGATATACAGATCAGAGAGGATCTCACGGTGGAAGTACCACCCATCGCTTTAGAGGATAGCAAGGTGGAGGACGGGTGACTCAATTTGGGAGTTAGAGGAGGATATGAGGAAATCACATCCACATCTTTTTACTAGGTGAGTCTTTATTTTTGAGGTCGAAAATTTTTGTTGTTGGGGAGTATGTAAGGCCCATTAAAGTTTGGCTGGCCATTTCTGCCCTAAAGTTAAGGGCTGCCCTCTTGTGTTTGGGCCTAAGGCTGGCCCAATTGATAAAACACTCTTCAGGTTGCCCTAACTCGCACTTCCCACTCTTGCAGAAAACTCAGCAGCCGTCACCTCTCCTTTCCGCACTAAACGCTCTGCTAGGGTTCGTCCTAAGGTTCACTTGAGCTAACTTCAAATCCAGTTCCTACTCCACGTAAGTCACTCCTCAGCTCATGCTTCTTATTTTCATGGTTTGTGTTCACTGTTACCGTTAGGGTTTGATAATAACCCGCCCCTTCCCTCTGTTTTACCGTTCATTCCAGCCTGCTGACCATCCTAGGAACAGTTTTGCTTTCTGTTTGCGGGTCGGAGCGTTCCGCTAGCTTGATTTCCAGGTACGGGAAGTTAGGGTTTCGAGTTTTGTTGCTTGTGGCTTGGTCTTGAGCTTGCTGATTGTGTGTATGGATAAATTACTGTTCTGGTGCGTGTGGTGCTTGATTTTTGCTTTGTTGAATTGGAAAAAACGCATATGTTGCAGGTGAATCAGGGCGAGGACTATTAATCTCGCCCAGGCGAGTCGGACTCGCCTAAGCGAGTCTGACGAAGGCTCTCCCACACCAGTTTGCGCGAAAGGTCGCCCAGGCGACCCGCTCAAATTTTTGAGCGAGCAAACAACTCGCCTAGGCGAGAGGGGTCTCGCCTAAGCGAGATCCCGCGTTGCTGTCCTGTTCCATTTTGAGCCCTCGCCTAGGCGGAGGGGGACCCGCCTAGGCGAGGGCTCAAAATGGAACAGGGCGAGTTGTTTGCTCGCTCAAAAATTTGAGTGGGTCGCCTAGGCGACCTTTTGCGCAAACTGGTGTGGGAGAGCCTTCGTCAGACTCGTTTAGGCGAGTCCGACTCGCCTGGGCGAGATTAACAGTCCTCGCCCTGATTCACTTGCAACATATGCGTTTTTTCCAATTCAACAAAGCAAAAATCAAGCACCACACGCACCAAAACAGTAATTTATCCATACACACAATCAGCAAGCTCAAGACCAAGCCACAAGCAACAAAACTCGAAATCCTAACTTCCCGTACCTGGAAATCAAGCTAGCGGAACGCTTCGACCCGCACACAGAAAGCAAAACTGTTCCTAGGATGGTCAGCAGGCTGGAACGAACAGTAAAACAGAGGGAAGGGGCGGGTTATTATCAAACCCTAACGGTAACAGTGAACACAGACCATGAAAATAAGAAGCATGAGCTGAGGAGTGACTTACGTGGAGTAGGAACTGGATTTGAAGTTAGCTCAAGTGAACCTTAGGACGAACCCTAGCAGAGCGTTTGGTGCGGAAAGGAGAGGTGACGACTGCTGAGTTTTCTGCAAGAGTCGGAAGTGCGAGTTAGGACAACCTGAAGAGAGTTTTATCAATTGGGTCAGCCCTAGGCCCAAACACAAGAGGACAACCCTTAACTTTAGGACAGAAATGTCTAGCCAAACTTTAATGGGCCTTACATAATTCTCCTATTACAAATTTTTTTATGTTATGATAAGAGAAAAATAACACATTAACAACTTTTTTTGTAACAAAATTTGACTAACTATTAAATATGATAAAAAAATTACTATTTTTATTATGATTTTTTATTAAAAAATTAAAATAAAATTATTTTAATCCTATTTATAAAAAGTTTGTCAAATTTGTCAAAACATTTTTTTGTCAAAATCTCATTTTCCATGATAAGACTACTGTTATCCTTGTCTTCGGAATTTATCGTTCTCATTTTTAGCTGTTACTTTTATATTAATTCGTAAACTGATAAATATTTTTCTAAAACGTCAATTAAAGATTCAATTTACTTTATTTAGAAATATTAATCACTTGATTCGAATTATTAATTAAACATATTTTATTGGAATCAATGTCCTAAAATTACTTAATCCGACGTAAAATAATTGTAATGAACTTCAATAAAAAGCAATATCAATTAATGTTATTTATGCACATAACCATAAAATTTTATCAATGCTAATATTTTTATTTTTTAATAATTATTTAATATTTCAATTATTTGTTTTATTACTGTTTAACTATTACTTATTGCATTTTATTCAATTAAAAAATAAAAGTTATTAAGTTTAATTTCTCGTACTAAAAAAATCAATTTAAAATAAAATTAATTCAAATTGAGTAGATATGAAAATGTCATGTAAAAAGAAAAGGTTAAAACTAAAATAGTAATAGTAAGTAACTAAATTTAAGCATAGAAAAATTACATAGTTTTTTTAATTCTAATAACCTAAATGATAATGCTGTATATTTTTCAGAATTAAAGTTACTCTTTACCCGAACTGAAAAACCTTTCCCCAAAAAACTTGTTATGAAGAAAACACTGATTTGGGTGTGATGGTGTGTTCGTTTCAGAGTTGCAGTAGTTGAAAACGGAGAGAAGAAGAAGAGCTATAAATAATTGGCGCAAGAACATTTTTGTTCCTTCTTCTTCTCCTTCACTTCATTGTGCTAATTCACTTCTCATTCACACGCAACAACACTAGATAATGATACAGTAGCTTAAAGCCCTAGTTTCGTTTCATTTTCATTTTCATTTTGCCATAATTAGTTTCGAAATTCGATCATCGTTCACTGCCACTGCGCTGGGTTCCATCAATCATTGTGAATTAATGCGAACATCCTACAATCTCCTTCGCTCCCGCTTCCGCCGCTGCCACTACCACGCCGCCGCCTACCGTTCCCTCTCCGTCGTATTCGCGAAACCGGACCACCATCCGCCGCCTGTCGTTCCTTCATTTCCGCATCCTTCGAAACCAAAACAGTTTGTTCTTCTCGCCTTCAATGATCATCGCTTTCCCTGTCATCGCAGTATGTTTACTTCTCTTGTCATTGTACTTTTCATAGTTTCGTTATCTTATCTTATATGAATTATTTCGTTCGTTCACGTTTTTCTGCTTTTCTAGGTTTCTTCACCAGAGCTAAAGCAGCTCAGAAGATCGAATTCAACGATCGCCACAGGTTCCTTTGGTTTATTTAATTGTTTTTAATTTCATTTAGTTTGTCACGGTAATGCTTCCCTAATTTGGCCGCACTTGATTCTGTTCGTTGTGTTACTGCAGTCAGCGAGCTGTTAAAACTGCATTGTGGTGTAACTTTCTTGTTTTTTCACTCAAGTTTGGAGTATGGTTAGCTTCCTCTAGTCATGTTATGTTAGCTGAAGTCGTCCACTCAGTTGCCGATTTTGCAAACCAGGTATGGTTTTTGTTATAAACATCATTTTTGCTTATTAGTCTATGGATGATTACGAGAAAAACTTGTTCAGTTTTTTTTTTTCTTCATATGGAGAAACGTATTGAAACATGGCCAAGGGAGTTTCACATTGGAGTGTGTGTGATGCTTAAAAAAACGACAATCTGATGTGTTCTTAATAACTTATTTTGTAGGCGCTACTTGCTTATGGTCTGAGTAGCTCAAGACGTGCACCGGATGCTATTCATCCGTGAGTTAAATACTGTTGATTATATTTGTCGCCACTGCCTCCTTATTTATTTGTTTGTTTTGTACTCAATATGGAGATTATTTCTGATATTGAGTATGCATTGTCTTCACATACATGCTCTATGATTCAGGAACTATTGTGCATGTAATTGATGAAATATGAGTTTGTGGTTATTGGTTAGCAGTTTAATATGGTTTCTGCGAACAATCCTTCAATCACTAATGGTGCAAAATCTAGCTAGACTGAAAATATGATAGTTTACTGTGCCATTCATTTGTATTTCATGGGCTTTGATTTGGATTTTTATCGGTGTGTTAAATGGATGTTTGTCTCTTCTATTTCTGTAGTTATGGCTATTCCAAGGAAAGATTTGTTTGGTCCTTAATATCTGCTGTCGGGATATTTTGTCTTGGTTCCGGTGCCACAGTTGTTAATGGAGTTCAGAACTTGTGGATTGCACAGGTATTTAGCCAAATTGGATATTTAAAATAGAAAATTCAACTTTCATTATACGTACTAGTCAGTTTGCTTGTTTTATTCTTCTGTGAATTATCTCTTATTTAAGTTATTGACTTTTGTGACTTTCTTTTTCAGCCCCCTGAGAATATGCAATATGCAGCTTTGGTTATATGTGGTTCATTTGTCATTGAAGGTATGCTGTCTGCAATTCAATCTGGGTGCACTATTCTCCTTTGTCTATTTCTGTCCTTTCCTTTTTCAATGGGCATTTTTTGTTAGGTGCTTCACTTGTTGTCGCCATACAAGCTGTTAAGAAAGGTGCAGCCTCAGAAGGAATGAAATTAAGAGACTATATTTGGCGTGGCCATGATCCTACATCGGTAGCTGTTATGACAGAGGTGATAACATGTTGTACTTACTCATATTTAGTTCCCAAGCATGTTCAGGTGTATTTGGTTTAAACAAGAATGGCTGATGGATCTTGTTTTAAGGGGGGAGGGGGCTCACTTTTAGAAATAAGATTCTGGATAGATTGCATTGCTTTTTTCCTTACATATTTGGCTGCATTTGTGCTCAGAAACAGCTATTTTGAAACTTGGTATGTTTTTATTTATTAAATGGAACTTCAACTTTTATTCAACCCAAGGGTCATGTTAAAGAGTATCTATCTTTGTTGTCTTTTTGCATCAGAAAAAGAAACTGGGAAGAGCGACTTAAATCTTGTATTCCTGAAAGGAGTTGCATATTTCTCTCTTAAAACCCCTCTATTAAAAAATTTAAAATTTGTCTGGTTTATCATTCTCATATATGGTGGCAAAATATGCAGGATGGTGCTGCAGTCACTGGCCTTTTAATTGCTGGGGCATCATTGGTTGCAGTTAATGTTACTGGAAATGCCATTTATGATCCCATAGGTTCCATTGTAGTTGGCAACTTACTTGGAATGGTAAAAAGGGCTCAGAAATCAGCAAAAATTCCACAGGCATTAGGAGTGGTATCTGTTTTATTTTAATTCCATGCTGCATTAACCATGCAGGTAGCCATATTTCTTATCCAGAGAAACCGACATGCTTTGATTGGTAGAGCTATGGATGACCATGATATGGAGAAAGTACTTCATTTCTTGAAAAATGACCCGGTACAAGATTTTTCCTAGTTTCTACTGGAATCACATAATAACTTTATATCATTCATTTGACTAAGTTAACTTTTGTGCATCAGGTTGTGGATTCCCTCTATGATTGCAAAAGTGAAGTTATTGGACCTGGATTCTTCAGATTTAAAGCAGAAATAGGTTACCTTTCTCAACTTTGTTGCTATTTTTTGTGTTTTAGGTTGTGATTTCTTGCATCAAAAAATAATTGTGGGATATAATTCTAAAAATCCTATGTTTAAAATATGGCCTCTTTGTGTTTTTTTGTAAAATGAAAAGGCACTTTTTTAATTGAATGATATGTTAAAATAATTTATTATATTTATTTAACTTTTCAAAGAAAATTTACCATGCATGGTCTCGACTCGACAGCTATTGACATGTATGTTTGGGTTGATGGAGAGGAGGGAAATGAAATATAGTGGCATTATGGTCCTTTGTTTGGGTTGGTAAAATGACATTGGAATACAATAGAAATTAGTTTGGACTTTATCCCATTGTTTACCTTCCTTTTTCTTCTTAATTTGGGAAGAATGAGATGCAATGGAAATTTTGTTTCATTCCATCGTAAGATATCAGAAGTCCCAACAATGCAATGGATTTTTCATTCCATTATGTTCTATTCTACTCCATTTCATCTCAGCCTTCTCGGATTCAACATATATATCCTGCTATTTATGTGCTCTCAATGTTTCTATTGTTGCTATCTATAAGTCAAAACTGCAGGGTAAGATTACACTTTGATGGGGAAAAAAGCTTTTATGGTGTAGCTTTTTTCGAAAGCTACTCTTTATAATTTATGACGAAGGCATTAAAACTGCCTTTGAGGATATTTTTTTTCTTTACTTCCAAAACTAATTTAATCAAGTATTTATCTATTTATAATTAGAAAAAATATTACTTTTTAAATTAATAGCACAAACAAACAGACTTGAAATTGGAGATTTCTATATAATGAATTCAAATCATAAGCATGTCAATTCAGTTAATATTAATAATTAAGAATGATGATGTTAATCTGATCATTCTTGTTAAAACAGATTTTAACGGAGAGATGGTGGTGCAAAATTATCTTAAACGGACTGGACGTGGAGAGTGGGCAAGACAGGTAGATATGCTTTTATAATGATCATATAAAACCTCTGAGAATATACTGCTGTGTTCTGCTGCTTTGTATTACATGCTAGCAAAACAAGAATGTTTTTGCTCTTACCCTACATGAAAAGAAAACTATCCTAGGGCATTAGTTCACATTTAAAACAATTATGTGTTCTGGCTCTTTGGGCATGACTAGTATAGGTTACCTCCCCCTTGCAGCTTTCTGAATCATTCAACAATAGTTCTATCGTGCGGTTTCCCTGTCATTGTGTGGTTTATAATCTTTAGATATATGAGTTTCATAACAGCCAAGTTTATTGACAGTTTCGTGAAGCTGCAAAGAAGAAGGATGACACTGCCCTGATGAATATTATGTCAGATTATGGTATGCACCAGTAAACTTGATATTTATAGTCTTACTGATGAAGTAATTGCATGCTTACAGTTGTAAGATGTGACAGGTGAGGAAGTAGTTACAGCTTTAGGAAGTGAAGTAGATAGGTTAGAGAAGGAGATCCAGAATCTTGTGCCGGGTATTCGGCATGTTGATATCGAGGCCCACAATCCTCCAACAGAGATTCAATAAATTCGACACCCTATTCTTATTCATTTATATCATCAAAAAGTATTTATGAAAAATTGATTTGGCTCTATCAAATAGTTCTGAAGGATGTTGCTGAGTTACATGCCTCAAGTTGGAGAACTCTTGATACATTAGTGCACAAGTAAGCAACCTCGAATCTGAAAGACCACAAGGCATGTAATATACATTAGTGTTCAATGAGTAAGTAGAAACGGTAACATTTTTGTGTTCCGCGGTTTCTGTCACTCGCAGCAAGTTTCATAGTTCTTAGTAAAAAGTAATTGAGGTATGTTATTAACGCATTCTTTAATATATTATTTTTGACCCTTTATTATTAGTTGAAATTTATTTTGTGTTATAATATGGCGAGTGTTTAATCAATTAATGTCAATATCATAATATTATATATGCCACTGTTTAATCAATTAGTGTTATAATATGGTGAGTCTTTAGTTAATAATTAAGAATGTAGTAAGAATGATGGTGGAGAAAGTTGGTTGCATGAAATTTCATTTGAATGGTAGCATAGCCTTTGCCTTAGACAGACAAACCATGAGTGTTCCTATTACTACATCGAGGTATTGTGATGATCTTTCTGGCAGCTTGACACTTGGCTGGCCTGGTGAGAGTAGTTTGCTTGCTTAGGATAAATACAAAAGAATAGGATACAACTGCCATCTCGGTAGCACATGTTGGGGGCCAAACTGAACTTCGATGTATCTCTTGGTTATGAGAAATTATTAGTAAGGTAGTTCACCATAAGACTGAATTATTACAAGACCGACACGATAACAATGAAAAAAGAAAGTGCTCCTTTATTTGGGCTAATCCGATCAAATAAGTTTCTGAATAATCTATAGGTCCAACTTAAGGTGAACCAGTGTTTTTAAACCTTCGATTAATCTTAGTCGAAATGGCACTTACTATCTATACGAAAATAATGTCCCTAAAACCCTAGAATTTACAAAAATAATAACTTTAGAAAGAATAAAACAGAATTTGCAAATTTGGACAATAAAGCTATTGCTAGTCAAATCAGACGGCCATTCTTCAAGTCACCAGAAGACCAACAAATAAAGCCAACTAGCAAACTAGCGTGATCAGATCAAACATCATCTTAGGATACCAAGATGCTTAATATAATACACTGATTTGAGATGCCTTCATCGACTAGGCATCATAACAAAACCTAACATGATAAAAGAAGTCTTCAAAATATCAATTAGTAACTTCAATATTAACCATAAAATATCAAAATATTAGTAAGCAATTTACTACAAAGTCTACAACATTTTCATAGACTACGAATTTGTCTACAACATTTTCATAGACTACGAATTTCTCCTATAAGGTAGGTGACAATCGAATATAACTTTTTCAAGAGTTTTTATATCCGTAAAAAATGTGAAAAGACAATCTAATTCCAAAAAGTTGTTTAAAAATAGTGAGAGTTTCTTGATTTTTGCCTTAAAATTAGACATTTCACGTTTCTTGATCTTTGCCTTAAAATTAGACATTTCACATATCTTGTCTTAGTGACAAGAGATTTTAGATAAAATAATAATACATTCGTCGCTGCAATTTCGACATGTAGCTAGATTTCACCCCTTTGACACTAGCTACAACATCATGGGGAAAATGTAAGGATAATTAGCTCTTATTTCACCCAAACACCAGGCTATAATAAGCGTTAGTATATTTTAATTAAATTTCTAATCCGCTGTAAATAAAATAAGAAAAAAAATACTAAGGAGTTGTCATTCAAAACTTCACACATTAAATAAAGTCCTATGAAAAATAATTTTATATAAAATACAATATATAACGCAAAACACCGGAATATTTAGAGTACATAAAAACTAAAAAATCAAGTAAAAAAAACTGTTAAAATACTAAATATAGTTTTGTTACGTTAAATCCAAATTAACGTCGAGTTACGTGAATAGACCTACTAAGAAAACTAAGAATGAGGAACTCAACTTACTATCTCAAATTCAAACACGGTTTAATCGAGTTACGTGAATAGACCTACTAAGAAAACTAAGAATGAGGAGCTCAACTTACTATCTCAAATTCAAACACGGCCTATCATAGATAGAGCAGAACAGAAATCTCAAGTACGCATGTGCATATGAATAGGAATATTTAGAATTAAAAATACCAAGCATACTTAAAACGAAAAACATTCAAACTTATAAAAAGATTTTCCAAAGTCATAAAATGTGCTATTCTCAAAATTTCAGATACGAAAATTGTCTTGATCTAAGCCAACAAGAAAACAATGATTCAACTAGTGAAGATTGAACAGTGCCACAGCTCAATTCATTCTCCTGATTAGCTCATTGATGTAATTCTCCCGGTTTCCAGCATCACCTCCTTCAACATAGTGGTTTCTCTTCTTTTTCAAACCACCCAAAGGAGCCTTCAGCTTAAATGGCCACAGGAAGTTGTTAGCCTCCTTAAAGTGAGGTCCAACAGTTATGATCTCGTGGATAAGATCCTCAGTTGAGATGATTCCGTATTTGCCCAGTGCCTGTCAACAAAACAAGTCAGCAGAAATTAATTGATTAAAACAAATTAGTAATGACGAAATTGTAAATTAACACCAACACACCTGCTCAATGATGGCGTTGTCAGTTAGAGCAGTCCTCTGCTTGTTGAGTTTTCCATACCCTCTCTTGTAAATAAGTTCTTTCACACTCTTAAGATTTGGGTATCTACAACAAGAGCAAAAGTCTATTTAGTTGGTAGACAAAACCAATCTTAATATTCAAAGTATAAAAAGGTAACCCGCATACCCATAAGTAACATAAGGTTCAACTCTGTGCAGCATGTTCACGGTGGCTTTGTTAACCTTGAGAAATACACCATTGAATATCTGTTCCACAATAAGCTAAATATAAGTATCACAGAATTTCATACATAATATTGAGAATAAAGATATGAGGTATAACTAATTGAGAACGCACTAATGTATGTCATATAATACATATAACTCATGTAGCAACAAATTTGCACCAACACAAAAAACAATCATAAAAGGCACTCGAGGATCTAAAGCTTTACAACTTCTTGCCCTCAAAAGAAAGTTATTTTATGATAATCCAATATTAAATAATAAGCAAAATATCATAGAACTACCAAAGTCCAATGATAAAACATAAAACCATTGGAACACAAGAAATCTCACAAACTACAGGATTTCCATAACTACTACTAATTTGAAATTGCTCTCGATCACTTACTTCTCCAAGAAAACATACTCAAAACCTCTGGGCTAAAATATCCTACTACTAGTATTAAGTTCACTTTAGAAACACAGCAAGGCATGGAAAACAACAAAGCATCATACACATATAGATTCATTATGTAACTACATATACACAAATAATACCTGTCTCAATCGCAACAGCTGCAGAATCTTCCTTGACTTGGGGTCCATCGCATTGATACTTAAAAAATGCAATTGCATACATTAGACCAACATGAACATTCTAAAATACTAGATAAAATAAACAAAAAACAAATACACACCCACGAATGCGAATGATAAACAAGAGCTTAGCCTCTGGATCCACATAAAATCCACCTTTGAGTTTTGCCTCACGCTTCAACCGAATCAAATCCTTCTCCTGTTAAAAAGGACCGCAAGACACAAAATGTTCAAAACCAAGATAGAACGAAAACCAAAACGCAATAATCCAGACAAAATTAGTGCATCAAAGTCAAGAGAAGATTAGCTGAGTGTACCTGCTGATCGTACTCCTTCGCATACTGTTTGGCTCTGTTGTAGATGAGTTTGCGGCTCTCGGCTCTCTTTTTCTTCGCAGCTTCGAGCGCCTGTTTCTTTGCCAAAGCCCACTCCTCTTCTCTCTTACGCTTCTTCAGAACGGACTCTGGAACAATTGTCTTCGCTTCTTCACCCATCTCTGTCCTTTTCAAAGCAAAATCACACATGAGACTAAAAGTTGAAAAACAAAGTCACGTTTATGGAAGAATCAACAATGGAAGAACGAAGAATGAAAATGGAATGAGACAACAAACCTCAGATTTGGCTCTGCGACTGCGAATTAGGGTTTTCTCCGAGAGGCTGACAACTATGTAAAATGAGAAGAAGTAGGGTTTTGTAGTAGTTCAGTCCTGGGCTTCTCACATGAAAATGAGCCCACTGTTGGATCAGGCCCGAAATCCTTTAGACACCCCAATAGGCCCAAATATGTGCCGGTTTTTGTCTTTGAGACAATTTTTTTATTACTTTTGTGATACATGTTACAAATAGCAAGTTTTCTTACTTTTCGATTCCGTTATTTATTTTAAAATTTGTATTTTCCTTCTTTAAAAATACTCAATTTACCTACTTTTTTTTTATCAACATCCTTATTATACAGAAAAATGTTTACTTTTTTGTAGACTATTTTTTTATATATTTTTAACCAAATAATATGACATTTAGTAAATAAAAATATTTTTGTTATTTGATGAAAATATAAATTGGTAAACTGCGGACGTCGAAAAAATTATGTTTGTAGACTTAATTTTTATTTTTATTTTTATTTATAGCTATCTACAAAATTTTCTATTTAATCGAATCTTTCCTATTTGTATACTAAGTTAAATTTTATTAATAGACCATCATCTGATTATAATAATTTCATTTCCTTTTTAACAACAATTTTTTTTCTAGAAAAAAAATATTTAATCATATCTATATATAAACACATTGTATTTTTATATGTTAGTTTTTTTTATCTATTCATTTACAATTTATGAAGTGAATATTGAATCCAAAACAAAATAAAATATTGCAATCAAAAAATTAGTAAAAAAGTTATAATCGGAAAAACATAATTACATTTCTATGTTTTAAACCTGAAAGAATTTCTTTTATAATTTTCATATAAAATAATATAATAAAAATAAAAATTTATCCATACACACAAGATATCGACTGATGATAGACTTAAAAATCCTCACTGAAAGTATTATCTTAAATAGTAAATTGATGGACAAACCCAACATAAAAAACCAACTTGCGAAAGAGGTTTCATGATTATAATTTTTTTTGTATAAATAATTATTTGGTCACCTAATTTTTTGGTTTTGTTCAATTTGATCCTCTTATTATTGGTTGGTTCAATTTAGTATCTCATATTATTGGTTGGTTCAATTTAGTATCTCAATTTTAAAAATGATTCAATTTGGTATTCTATATTAAGTTGGAGATAATATCGTATCCGTATAAGACACGTGTCAAATCATATAATTTTTAATGTTTTTTTAATTATAAATTATCATGTGTTAAGTTATCGTTATGCCACATGGCACTGGTAATAATTGTTTTCAATTTAGTCATCTATTTTAATTTTTTATTTAATTCAGTACCTCAATTCTTTAAAATGATCCAATCTCCTCCTTTACAATTTGAGACCAAATTAGTATATAAGTTTAATTTTAACTTATATATACATGTGAAAATAATTGTTTTGAATTTATACATCTAATCACTACACATAAATATTCAAATTATTTTATTTTTTATAACTATAAAAAATTTCAAGTGTAAAAAGTTACAAAGGTAAAAATATAAAAAAATTAAATTATTTGAGTATTTAGGTGAAATGATTTGATGTATATATTAAAAAAAAATTATTGTATCATGTAGATATAAGTTGTAATTAAGTTAATTTACTAATTTGGTCTTAAATTGGAGAGAACAAAATTTGATCATTTTAAAAAATAGGGACACTAAATTGAACCAAAAATTTAAATAGAGGACTAAATTGAAAACAACTATTATTACTCTCACGTGACGGTGAATTGTCATGTAACATGACAGTAAATTGACATCTGGTTGATTATAATTTTTTTAAAATTAAAAAATTAAAAAATTTCATGACTTAACATGTATTCTATCCGGACACGAGATTAACTCCAACTTAACGGAAAGTACCAAATTGAACCCTTTTAAATAATTGAGTTACTAAACTGAATCAATCAATAATAAGAAAACTAAATTAAACTAAACCAAAAGATTAGGATACCAAATCAGGAATTATATTTTTTTTTATTAAATAAAATAAAATCATAAACCATTCCCGGTGCAATTCATCTATCCCTCTGGAATTCTAAACTTTACATTAAATCAAATCAATACATGCTAATATACATAAATATATACAATCAAAATCAATACAATTTAATAAACAATTAATAATTCTCCTTTTATAAAATAAAAATAAAATTATTGTAGCAGAATTGTTAAAAAATTTAAAATGACTAAATTGAAAACAACTATTACCACTCTCACGTGTCATGACGGTAAACTGCCACGTGATATAAAAATAACCTAACATGTGACAGATTATAATTTAAAAAAATAAAAAATAAAAAATAAAAAAAATTCTACAACTTGATTTGTGTCCTATCTAGAGTTAATTCTAACTTAACAAAAAATATCAAATTGAACTTTTTTAAATAATTAAAGTACTAAATTAAATCAACCAATAATAAAAGAATTAAATTAAATTAAATCAGAAAATCAGAGTATCAAATGAGTAATTATATTTTTTTTATTCAATAAAATCATAAACCATCCCACTGCAATTCATCTATCCCTCTATGTGGAATTCTAAACTTTACATTAAATCAATACATGATAATATACATAAATATATATATATATATATATATATAATCAAAATCAATACAACTTTAAAAAAATTAATAATTCTCTTTTTACAAAATAAAAAAAAAAAATTATTGCAGCAGAATTGTACTTGCATCCATGTCAATTTTATATAATAGAGAACATAACAATAACATGTTTGGTTGGTGCATTAGTGTACCCCCACCATGATGCCTTAGGAAGTTTCCACGAAATTTCGTGTATACCTTCTTTCCAAACCTCACAAGTCTTCTTCTTTCTATCAGGTCAATCTTCTCATCCTTTTTTTCATCTCTAATGAAACCAAACAAAACACAACTACTGCATCTTGTCACCTTCTTCACACTTCACAAACTCATTCAATGGGATCTAAATCTCCTCTGCAGATTCCACATCCATTGCTGAATCTGCCTTCATGCACAATAGTACATCATCTTCTTTCTTATACTCTTCTTTTCAAGATTTTGTTTTCGACTTTTGCTGTTATCGTTTATGATGCTCTTCTACGCATTTTCCTTTACAGCAGAATCATCAGTTTTCCACGCCAAGACAAGTTTATTTCTGGTTTTGGCAGTGATAATATATATGAACTCCTTCTCTTATCCAGATTCATCATCGTTCTCACCCCACAGGTAATTATAACTGTTATAAAATTTCAAGAGTTTTTTCTTGTTGATGGTGATTTATTTCTCCCTTTGTAGATTCTATATTGTAAGCAATGTTTGGGCCTCATAGGAATAGGAATACACCATACTCAATTATATATATAGAGAAAAAGTGGTTATAAAGTAAATAGAATGACTTACTCTTAGTCTAAGTTTTTAGTTTAATTTTAAATTAATAGTTTAGATTGCTTAACATTAATTAGTGTATTGGATTTTTATTTAACGAAAGAAATAACATATTATATTATATTATATTATATAATATGTACCCAAAAAGAATAGGTATGAAAACACATACGGTAATTTTGGATAATATTATTTTAGAAAACTAAATTTTGACAATATCTAATTAGTTTTAAAATATACAAAAAAAAATGAAAAAGTATCTAAAAAATATCACCTCAATTAAAAAAAAAAATTATGAATAAACATATATTATAATTTTATGTCACATATGCAGATTTTTTACTTCCGTTACAAGTTTAGAAGTTTTTTCTGATTTTATACCAATAGACTTTAGAAGACGTAAGAAAATAAAAATTTTCTTTTAAGAGGTTATATCCACTAATAGAGCAACCTGTTTAACATTGAATATGTGTTGGAATAGAGTTTGACTCTAAACGTTGAGTATCTAAATTCACATTGAAAGAAGTAGGTGAAGAGTCGCATTGAAGTGTTGAAGATCCACGTATATCACAAATAAAGGGAAGGAGAAGAATATACAATGAAGAAAAAGTGACTCAAAATGGTAAATTTAAAAGTATTTTTGAAATATCACTCGATAAGTTATCAGTAAAAAAATATGAAAAATATGTCACAAATGTGAAAAATATGGTCAAAATAATAGAACTTCAAAAAAAATTATGGATAACAAAATATGGTTTATGTATGTTATATAAACAGAATATATATATATATATATATATATATATATATATATATATATATATATATTTTTTTTTTTTATTTATTTTTTTTATTTTTTTATATATTTTTTTTGTTTTTTTTTTTTATTTTATAAGAGTAATATATTTTTTATTAAATA
>Ga0099822_1005199_pt1 | contig 16995 bp, 9 predicted proteins | sample CowpeawhiteBW_FD_76839 | JGI IMG/M metagenome (GOLD analysis project Ga0099822, IMG submission 76839) | Root nodule microbial communities of legume samples collected from California USA - Cow pea white BW | ecosystem: Host-associated > Plants > Roots > Nodule | place: USA: California | collected...
AGTTCAATGTAAAATATTAATTAAATGAACTTAATTTGGTTAAAAATATTTACTTGAAATATCAATTTTGATGGAAATATTTGTGTACATTTATATAAAAATTAAATTTGATTTCAATTTGGAAAGGGACAAAATTGCTAATTTTTACAAAAATTGGGACTAAATTGAGACAAATTAAAATAAAGGGATCAAATTGAGACTAAAGAAATGACACGTGGTGTAATACTGACACATGTCACTATCACTACCACATCACTATGTCACTGTCACGTGGCTAAATGACAGCTTGACACGTGGCAATTTTTTGATTTTTTTAAAAAAATTCAAAATAAAAAATAATAAAAAAATTTAAAAAATCGAGGAACTGACACGTGGCACTCCCTCTAATGGCGTCAACCTTGACTTAACGGAAAGGGCAAACATGAGACGTTTCAACAAAAAAAGGAACCATTTTGAGACTTTTAAAAATTTGGGTACCGTTTTGAGATTTTGACTCCAAACTTGGAACCAAAAGCATAATTAAACCTTCTTTTAACAAAAAAGTTTGAACATATTTCATCAACATTTTCTTAAATTATTGAGTGAGATATTAAAAACAGAATACTCATTTAAACTCCTTCCTATGCTGCAGTGTGGTATATAAATTATCTAAAATAAGTTTGTTCTTAATCCAATTTGGATAAAAAAAAAAACAATGTTAGACACAAAGAATTCATGAAAAAAATAGTGTGCTTAAATTTTAAACTGCCTCTTAACAAATGTCTAAATTGGCGTTCAACTTTTATATATTGTACAAAGAAAAAAGTTAACTGAGTTGAGTTCATCCCTAAATTATTCGGGAATTTTAAAGAAGTTTTAAATTTTTTGTTAATCTAATTCTTAATTGATTGAAACATCAATAAATTACAATTTATGATAGTTTTAAAAAAGTTTAAAAAGTCAGTTATCATACATATTATATAGATATAGAGAGTTAGAATGCTCTAGAATATTTTCAAACAATTTAATAATTTACTAAAGATGATTATATACTAAAGATATATTTTCTAATACATTATCGAATAATTAAAATAACAAAATTTCGTGGTCTATCTTTTTTTAATATTTTTTTAAAATTACCAAATAGGTTTTTAATTCTTATAAGATGAGTAAGTATTTATTTTGATTTTATAATTTCTCTTCTAGTTTTTCTAAAATTAAACAAAAGGTCAAATAACACATTAGTATTATGATAAAATATTAATATACGACATATATGACATATAAAAAAACTTATAATTTTTTTTTAAATTCATAAAATAAATTTCATTTAATAGTTTTTAAATAAATATTAAAAATGACAATAAAAACAGTGTTATTAAATTAAAAAAAAAGATATTTATGAATATTAGAATAAAATGTCACTAACTACAAACAATTATTTCCGATTTTACAAAGACAAATAAAAAAATATATCGGTCAAAATCAATTCTTTCTAATTTTAATTTTACTAAAAATATATTTAAGATTTAAAACAAAATCAATTTAAAAAAAAAAATTCAAGGAGTGTGTTTAAGAGAACTTCTCAAACAACGTGTTGGTGGCTATATATAGCAGTCATTGTTGACCTTATATGCATGTATCCGTGGTGCTTTCTATAAGCCACCCAAATTCCAAAGTTGATTATTGGAATCAATCACCAAATCTAGGAACTGATGATTTTAGCATTTAAATGAACGAATGGAATTGCGTGTTTTCCTCTTTTCAATTCCATCGCAAACCGTGTTTCCCTCTGATCTTTTGGAGCCACAAATGAACGAAACCAGACCCCTCATTAAAGAAGGAATGATGAGCTGAAAACTGAAGAACACTCTTTTGAACCATTGTTTCCTCCACCCACTTCCCCTTTCTTCCCTCCTTTTTCTGTTTGTTCTTCCTTCGCTGGGACACATCCACAAACGGTGAAGGTTTTGCAAACATGAGTGGTAAATCCTCCGTCTCCAAGGAACTCCATGCCAAGCACACAAAGGTGCAATTTTTCCCCACACCTTTTCGTTTTTTCTCATCTACTTCATCTGGGTGATGATGATGATGTTGAGTGCTATCAACTATCGATTAGTTGGGTTTACGTTCATGTTTTTCTTTATCATAATGTTTTTGACAATGTGTTTTCGTGTATTTGGTCGTGTGAATCTAGCAACAACGTCTTTTACTTTGTTTTCTGAATGGATGCAGATATTAGAGGGACTTGTTAAGCTACCCGACAACAGGGAATGTGCAGATTGCGGAACAAAGTATGTGCCTTAGTTTCATAACCTGTTGTTTTATGTTGAGTATAGATTTCATGTTTGCTTGAAATTACATAGGCACATCATGTGGTTTCTTAAAAATTTGCATGAGATAAAGTAGTCGAGAGACGTGGAAATTACTCGCTTAAAAAAATACACAATGCAATGTGTTAAGGAATTAGGGGGATGAGAGAAATCTCTGATGGTACAAAAATAGTTAAGGAATTACTATAGAAGGGGTATGGAGTGAAAATCCAAGAAATTATCGGAGTGGCAGTGTAATTTCCTAATTTCAACTATAACAAGTCTCTTTCGGGGAGGGGGAGTCTTAAACAGTTTTGGGTACTTGTGTTCTATGCCCATGGATAATGGTTCTACATCAGATATCCAAAAGGATTTGTGTTTGTACTTAGTTCAAAGTTTTCCTTTTTATTCACTTTGCTGTTCATATCCTTTGATTTTGGGATCAGCTTGGGTTTTAGCACAGATTATTTACTTTGAAATTGTTTAGGTTTTTTTCATATTTTTTAAGAACATATTTTTAATATTTCAGGGCACCGCGATGGGCAAGTGTGAACTTAGGAATATTCATTTGCATGCAATGTTCAGGAATTCATCGAAGTCTTGGAGTACATATATCACAGGTTTACATACATATCTTCTTCTGTTTCGGTGTACAAATTGATAATTGGCTAAGCCTTCTGATTTTGCTGCTAGGTGCGATCCACAACTTTGGATACCTGGTTGCCAGATCAAGTTTCTTTTATGCAATGTAAGAAGTACACAATTTGGTTTCATATTTCTGAGTCAAAAATATTGTTAAGCATATTATGAGATAGTAAATAGTTAGATACTATGAGTAACTCGGTTGCCTTTTCAGAACAAGGGAATTAACTAGTTTGGTCAGAAGGTTAGATGTTGGTCTGTCAAAATTGTATTAGTAATTCATGTAAGTGGTATGGTACATTCCATATATATGTATGTAGATATATCATTTATATGAGATTACGTAATATCCATTTAATTGGTTGGTGAAACTAGATATTCATGGAAGATAGGATAATTGTTAGAAAAAATACTGAGCTCTTGAATTCTCTTGCAGCTGAATGCATTTAGTACTTTGGTTGTCTGCAGAATGTGTACCTAGCTCATCTCTTGATTTGTTGTATTTTATGCAGTAATGGGTAATGCGAGGTCAAATAAGCACTGGGAGGCAGAGTTACCACCAAATTTTGACAGAAATGGATATGGAATCGAGAGATTTATTCGTTCGAAGTGAGTTGAAACTGTTAAGGAAATATTGTGAACAGCATTGCTTGTTTGCATAAGCTTAAACTTGCATCTAATTTACCCTATTTTGATGCTGTCAACTTGCTTAAAATTTTCCAGGTATGTGGAGAAAAGATGGGCTTCAAAGGGTGAACTACAACCAGCTTCAAAGTCAGCTGAAATAATCTTTAACCGGAATGAGTCACCAGCTACTGGGTCCAAGAGTGGTATTCAGAAGAATAGGAGATTGTCTCTTGAGGAAAGCATTCTTGTGAAACATATGAACCATATTCCGCTTCCGACAACAAGATCTCCGACACCAAGATCTCAGGAGGTATTCATGTTTAATCAAGTTCAATTCTGGATAAAGAATTTTCTTGCACTCATACCTATACATTGGATCATTTAAAGAACTACTAAGATGCACTGTTTAGTCTGCATATGGGTGGCCAGTTACGGTTTACCTAGTTTACTATTAGATACTGTGATCAAAATGGTATCTTATTGAATTCAATGTCCACTCTGAAATATTTTTTCCATAATATTCTCTTTGTGCTCTTCTCAAAAAAATTTTGCCTTCCAATATCTACTACATCACAAAAAGCCGATAAAAGTTTATCTTTTGTAATTCAGCGGTCCCCTGATATGCAAAATAAGCTTTCACCTGTACCATTAAGGAGGCCATCTGCATCATATGATTTTGACAACTCCAGGATGAAGAACAATGGTACTGTTGACCATTTTGGCTTGTTTTCCCCCCCTAATGCTAAACAGGAATTCTCAACTACACCTCCTAGCTGGATAACGTTCGATTGTAAGACGGAAATACTTTTATTGCACATTTTTTGTTCAATATCCTTGCACTCTTCGTATTGGAACTAATAAGATGGTTTAATCTCATGTTATGCATTTCATGTGTGCAGGAGAAGGCTTATGAGGTATGTTTGTAGATTGTTGAGCTAGCTCTTTGTGTAGATGCCACGGCATTGTAGTTGAAGAAGGTCTTGTAATGTTGCATGAACTTTGAGCTGCATTGATCTGGTGTGTACTTCTCTTCTCCAACGATTACAATGTTGATTTGATGTTTTGCTTTGTTTTCATTTTCAGATGACCCTTATATTTTTTCATATTTTCCTGAAATCATAAGATTTGTCATGATCTGTGGCTGTAGAACTACCTGAAATAGTTCAACTAAGCTCAAAGTGCATCCTTATACAGTACAATGCTTCCAACATTTGAGATAACTAGTTTGCATGTTGATAAACATATGAGATAACCATGTTTCCAACTTTCTTAGTTTTAGTGCAAGAGATTGGTCTCACGTGCATAATTTGATACATGGCTTATATCTTGAAAACAATTTATATTGAAGATTATGTTTCCTCACAGGTTTGATAACAACGCTTGCAATCAACACACTGCAGCAGGATATAAATTTTGTGCACGTTTGCACTACTTTGGTGTTGATGTATCACAGCCTATGGTCGTTCATAAAATGGTTTGATCAGTACTGTAGCTTCTGTCACTTTTTCCTTCTAACAGCCATTGGTTGATATTAAGAAAAGATCAAAGGAAGTAAATACTAAATAGCAGTTCTTTTCTTATCAGTGTCAGTTCAAGAGTCTGTGACTGGTGATGTTGTCATATGCCCCAGCCTAAGTTTGATCTTTTCTAGTGCAACTTTTCTTTTATTCATCAGTGAAATACATAGCAATCTTAACCTTCTTTCTGCATTGAATTTTGGGTTGCTTATCAATGGTTCATTGGCCAGAAGTTTTATCTTAGTTGCCTTGAAACTGAAAATCTTGCAGTGCCATTACTGTGCAGGCTTTAATATTTCGAAGCAGGTGAGGAAATATAATGGTTTAATAATAGTAAAAATTACATTAGTTTAAATAGCTTTATAATAATGCTGAATAGTAATTTTATCATTACCATATACACAAAATGTTACAAGAGAAAAACAAGCCATTATTGATTGTCTCTCTTGCCCCTGAATATAACAAACAACAAATATAAAAACTTTCCATTGCTTGGACTGAATTGTATTAGTTATTCAAAAGAATTGATAATATAATAAATGGAAGATAAAATCATAATACTTACTATTGTCTCTTTTAAACTTAAAAAGATACAATTGAAATAGTTTTCCCCCTCTTTTTCAAGGTTTTTTTTTTATTTTCTAATTACATATTATAACTTTTTTTTAAAAAAAAACACACAATTTTAGTTAAAGTTTTCTGCTTAAAAAGGTGTATGATCGTGAGCAATTGGTCACAGAACCTAACTTTTAAAGCGTGTATATTAACGTGGTAATAAAAAGCCTTTAATATAATGAAAAGAATTTAATGATATTTTAAAAAATCAAAGCTGAACAAAATTTGTAATATTAAACATGGTAATTAGCAGCCAATTTTTTATTTAATGATTCTTAAGTGTACTTCATCCAGAAATATATATAAATATGATGAGAAGACTTGAAAGTGACACTAAAAATTTACTCTGGGAATAAATTTATAAAATATTTAATTTAATATGAATAGAGAATAGATAACTTTTTCTCCTTTACATATTTCCAATCCAGCACAACATAAAAATATATTAATGGGTGCAAAATCGTCACGGTGAGACTGCTCGCATTGTAGTTTACCTTCCACAAAATCAAAATCTGATAATGAACTTCTCTATCTCTCTCAACGTATAAAGGCGGGAAAACACTGAAATTCTCCCTGGACGATCAAACTATGAAATCTCTCTCAACGTAGCTTCAAACTCTAACGTACTCTCTCTCTCTCTCTCCTTCTTTCTCCTTCTCCTTCTTCGATGCTTTCAGAAATTCACTTTCTAAATTTGTGGTAGCTTCAATTTCTTCCGTTCAGAGGCCATCTCCTCTCTGTGCGAAGCTCATCTCGGTATGCCTCGTATTTTCTCTTTCGTTCTCCTCAGAAAATTAACTCACGTGTTAATTAACTTGTTAGTTGTCACATTAATTAAGTTTCAGATTTGGATTGTTGACAATTGCATCCAGAATTTTCTGAGCTAGACTTCCTATTCTGTACTGCGCAATTCAATTGTCTGTTACTTAGCTCTGAGTTTTCCTTTTCTTGTTTGATTCCAAGAAAAATGGAGAAACTCAGGCCAGCGTGGGCTGTCAAGGCAATCATCGTCATTGTTTTCACTTCGACACTTTTCCGATGCGTCTGCGGCGAGAATCATACCGTCGGCGGAGCCTCAGGCTGGGATCTCAGTTCCAACATCCAGGCCTGGTCATCTACGACAACGTTTAATATCGGAGACGATCTCGGTACGTATCCATGTGTATATGTTCATCTTAATTAATCCACGCATGCGTGCACCACACACACATACATATGTTTCTTCATTTCCGTTCATCTTAATTAATCCAGCATGCATGCACGAAAGCATTTATATCTTAAGAGAAATTAATTTCTGCCAAGCATAACGTGTTCAGTCGCAACCTTCGAGTTTCAGATGGTTTAACAGCAGAGTAATAGTTAATTAGTTCAAGTTCTATTTTGAAGTTTTGTTATCAGAATCGTTGAGGACAAACACGTTTTCTAATCTAGAATGCGTTATTTTCTCTGTAGCCAAAAATTCTGATCATTCTTCAGTACATTTTCGTTTATTTGGAAGATAGTTTAGCGAAGTGAAACGAACGATGACGAACCAAAGGGCCTTTTCGGCACAAAAGATTATATATTTTTTTATTGGTTAAATTAAAATTTCTTTTGTTCTTTATTTTTTAAATACAATTTTGATTTATTTTTCAGATTTTAATATTTATATTTTAAAATATCTTTTTATCTAATTCTTCATTTTTCATGTGTATTTTTAAAATTTTAATTACTTAAATTATTTTTAAGCTATTTTCAATACATGTTAGATTTAAAGTTTAATTAAATAAAAAGTCAAAATGAAAAAGATATAAAATTAAAGATTCAGTTAAGGAATTTTGAAAATAAGGAAATAAATTCAGAAATAAAAAATAGAGAAACAAAAATGGTATTTTAAAAAATCAAAGCTGAACAAAATTTGTAATATTAAACTGTGAGCAAACTAAAATAATAAAAGTTTTGGCGTTGTTTGGCTGGCAGTATTCTCGTACACGCCGGTTCACGACGTGGTGGAGGTGAACCAACTAGGTTACGACACGTGTACGATAGCCAACGCGCTTGCCACGTACGATAATGGAGAAACCGTGATTCACTTAGGCGGAGCGGGAACGCGATACTTCGTGTGTGGCCGAATGGGCCACTGTCAACAGGGCCTTAAACTCCAAGTCCAAGTTCTAGCCCAGTCCAACAACGGAACCAACGACGATGAAAACCAAGACCCCGGTACCGCTTCTTCTCCTGCGCCTCGTTCTTCTCCGCCGCCTCCTTCTCCTCCACCGCCTCCTTCTCCTCCACCGCCTCACCGTGTCGAACACTCTCCCGCAGATGAGCCCTCACCCTGCGACTCCTCCGGTACAGACGAGCGTTTTGGGGTGGTGCCGTTAATTACGCTCGTAATCGTGCTCGCTTTCGCCCACGCTCCTTTCTTCTTCGCTTTTCCACGCCTCTGTTTTCATCTCATGCGTTTAAATTTCTAGCTTGCTGCATTTTAGTTTTACCTTGGCCTATTGCTCAGGGCGTATATGAATGTTTCGGTCTGAAATTGAATAATGAGTCTGCTTTGTGCGTATTCAATGTGAATATTTTCTCAGGATGCATGGTATGTACTTTCCTTTCTTGTAAAAGTACTAGTTGCAGCTCTGCATGCATATTCAAAGTGAATATTTTCTGTGGTTACAAATTTGCTTTTTCACTTGGCTAATGTTCTTTGTGTGAATAATAAAACGGGATGATGTATGTAAACTAGATAAGTAAAAAAGGGTGTGAAAATTGATGTCATCTTTAATTCCAATAATAGTTAAATTATTAATTACTGATTAGATTAATTAATCTTAGTTATGTTATAAAATTTTGGATTTAGTTAACTAGGTCCCTATATTTTTAATTGATCCGACTGGGTCAATCCAGATTAATTACATTTCCTATCTCAATGACGAAGGTAAGTGTTACTAATGCCATATCATGACATGAGAGACAATATGTATTATTAGAAGCAGGGAAATGTTATTTTCTTTCCACAAACTTTGAAATGTCTTTAACAAAAACAGAACCTTGCTAATCCATGGCCAAATGGTTGTGGGTTGGGCCTTTAACACCAGCAATTTCTTATCGCCTTTGTCTACAAGGTGCCAAGGCATTATTCGTGTCGCGTGATGATGGGGCGGCGTCCATAATATTGCTTAGCCCTTTAGAATACCATCATTAAATTCCAAACCCTGCAAGAAAGAATGTTGAAGTTTCAAATAATAATGCTGGTAGTTTGCAATTAAATTGTCATAGGTACTCATATTTAGACTTTGTATGCATAGATGGATGGTGTCCTTGTGGACCTACAAAAGGAATAATAGTAGCCGCTAGAAGTTACAAGTCTCTATCAGAGACAGTTTTGAGTGCTGCTTATTCAACCTAAATGCAAATTAGCAGCTTTCAATACACATTCTTACTCTTCGCCTCATTTCTTTTGCAAACTAAAATTAGTTTATTCATAGATTTATTTTAAGTAAAATATATATTTATCTTTTCTTGTGAAAATGTTTGTCCAGAGTCTTCTCTTCTCTGGGTCCCTATTCTCTGGTCCACAGCTTCCTTGTGCCATGACAACGTGTACAAGGAATTTCTTGGTGCTTTCCATTAGTGGTTAATCAGAAAAGGACTAGTCTTTGATAATGGCAAACAGTGGGTCTTATTCTTAGGTCCTCTAGCTTATACACTCTTCGTAATCAATATTTACACATAATTATTACCATAAGCAACGGTTATGCAGTGTCACACGCGTCAGACACTGATAATTCAAATTTCTACTAGAAGAAAATAACACTAGCTGTTGAATTATACTTGGCCATTTTGATGGCAGCAGAATTCATTGACAAAAGTAGAAAGCGTCAAAATAGAAGGAGAATGCAATATTATAATAAAAAACTGAACTTTCCCAAATGAAGCTAAAGGTATTTTGCAGGCAGAAGATGGGGGTCCGTGTCTGTGGCTTGGTTTGGTTTGGTTTGGTTTCTCACAAATAAAAGACTCTCTCACTCTCACAACTTGGATCCACTTACATTTTCAATTGTACAAAGGTCCTACTTCTTTAAGAAGTTCTGCACTGAAACTTGATGACACAACAATAGACATGGGGCTCTTTCTGCTTCAATTTTCACTGGCATGTAAGGGGGCAACGTGCTTTCCGACCTAAGGGTGTCATAATTAAAATGAAGGCTTAAAGAAACAGCAAGTCCCACTAGATCTATAATGATCTATACCATGCTGACAGATACTCACCATGTGCTTCTGTTCTCCAAGTTTACTGCCATAATCCCATAATTTCATCCAAAACTAATTCTACCTTTGTAGACTTTGACAGCTTAACCAATCTGCTTAAGCCAACTTATCTCAATTGATGCTCACATGCAACCATGCACAGTTGAAAGGACAACTCACTCCTCACCCACACTACATTCAATTTATCTTCTTTCATGTACTTCAATCCATGTACCCAAAAAATTAATAAAATAAAAGGCTCAGTTCCTTTCTTGCCCCATAATACGCCAAAGGGTCTGGTCTACCAATGTACACGAGCTGCTATATATCAACTCCTTGCATGATGAGTACGGTTGTCACTTGTTATTGTTAGGTGTATATGATTTGGTTCAAATGGTATGTATCCAACTTTGTTCCCCCCTTCCTTCTGTGTCGGTTCTCTTGTAATTATAAAAGTAAAAAAGGACAACCATTCAGCAAATAGAATCTACGACGTAGCCTTTTTGTTTTTTAAATCATGTTTATTCATCTGCCAAACTCAAACCCACTTTGATCCAACTCCACTCAGACCAACACACTACTTTCTCACTCAACATGCATTTTAAAGCTGGATTAATTGGTAAATTATTAAGTCTGCATAAAATAGCAGAAGTTGTACATTGGATATTAAACAATCGCCTCATAATGCTACCTGGGTTCAAACTACATAATCAATACAAACATTAGGTGATATGAGAAAAACTAAACTTCTCAATAGTTTAGTAGAAGATGTAGAGCAAAGAAATTGCACAACAGATTGGGAGAAACCTAACTTATGCCCACCATGTCACAAGAAACTTGACAAGGGAAAAAGTACACCATGTCTGATACTTGTCTTGGCTTCTTCACAGTCTCAGCAGCAAAAATATGTACACAGCAAGTCCTGCCAATGGAGAAGAAAGAGTCAACATAGGGAAACCGACAATTGGAACTTATATATGTGGGATTTATTATATATATTACGTACTAATAATGTAGATTATAATTTTCCTACTCTTCAATCAAGTGTTTGGTAGGTGGAACAGTCTAATCAAAGCTAGATTCATTTAATTTCTCCAACTACTACTTATGTTTCGACAAGTGTTGAATGCCTAGTGCTTCAAGAATATAATTAGATGCATAGATATATGCACCATGGAATGAATGACAGTGTCACTTTTTCAGTCACAAAAATACATATTTGAGTATATATATATAAGAAGCTCTACATAGTCCTTCCTGAGGTCATACCTCGTAGGAAAAAGGATAAAAAGTTCAGCAGACATTTGATTATGTTTAATTTAGGTACAAAAAGATTCCATACGAAAGTGCTGTATTTAACTACTATTGCTAATCCAAACACTAATATGCGAACAGTTGTCATCTAGCATATGACAAGACTAACCGTTCTAAAAGCATAAGTGGGTTTGGAGAAAAATTACTGAAGGGTTTAATAACAACAAATATGTTACATATACATATGATTACACGCATATCCCACAGTGAAATTCTGCATAACACATGGATTTGGTAATGTGCTGACCTAATGCAGTGAGAAGAACTAAAATAAGCATATGTGATAAATACCTTCAAAATGGTCAACAAAGTTCCATAGATTCTCATCACTTTGCTAAATTTTCACTGTGACTGGTGAAAAAGAAAGAGAGTAGTAGCTAGCCACATCAGACACGGCGATTTACCATTTCCTTCAAACGCTGGATAGATTCCAGCCTCTGCAACTTCATTTGATGGTTGAACTTCTTAATGAAAGCTTCCGCCCTGCGATTCAGCTCCTCTAGACTCATGGATTTTTCCCTTCTCAAGGAAGCTCTATCGTTGAAAGTGTCTGACTTTTTTAGCTCCTTCTGAGCCCAAGCCACAGGGTCATCATCATCATCACCCTCCCCATTGCGACGAAATGGCTCTGCCTTAGCAATCCTTGCGCCCCATGTGTCGCTCTTCTTCAGCTGTGGCCTCATCGTTTTCCCCTGCCCCTCCATGATGGCCTTCCACGTGGCTTCCAGTGTGTCATCACCATCGGAATCCGGTAACAGATAATCATTGGTGCAATTTTCTAGCAAAGGGTGGAGCATGAATTTGCCATAGGACAAACCAGTCTCTTCAACCACCTTTTGTTCTTGCTCTTGCTTTTGCTCCAGCTGTTCTTGTTCTTGTTCTTCTTCAACCTCCTTTTCTTCTTCCTTGGGTTCATCTGTTTGGCTCTCTGGCTCGGTTGGGTGGCTGGTAGTGTCTGAAATGGTGGTGGTTGAGTGCTTGGGATCAGAGAGTGCAGGAGAGTCGGAGAAGTGTTTGGGGTGGGTATTGGTTTTGGAGGAAGCTGCAATGATGACGATGATGAAGTTGACAATGATGTAAAGGAATGGGAGTGTTAGCCAGCTTCTAACTGAGACCCAAAACTGAGGGAGAGTGGAGAGAAGAAGGTGGAATGTGTATGGGACTACTGCCACTTTAAACAAAACAAGAGTGGAGACAACCCCCATGGACATGAGAACAAGCTTTGCAGCCCACATGGCTGTTTCAAATCTGTTTGATTTTCTGAGAGAAGATGGTTTTTGAAAAAGATCCATCGCTGACATGTTGCAGGCAGCACTACTAATAATCACTCTTCACAACAACACGCAGATTCAAAGCAAAAAGCTTAGAAAAAATGAGAAGAATAAGACCCAGAAACAAAAACTTCTAGGTGGGTGGGGGATTTCACCAACTAGTACATAGACATGAACAAGCACCGGTTCTTTCTTCAGAGGAAAAACAAAAGAAAGGAGCTTTTTTGAAACTGAGGTTTGTGTATGAAAACCAAATTCTGAAAGTTTTTCATTTTTTTAAAACGGAGGAGACAAAGAAGAAGCAAGATTTGTGGTGAATGACTGCAGATCCTTGAAAGGTGATGAAACAGAAGAGAAAGGAACAGAAAGAAAAAAAGAAAAAAGTGAAGACAATGTATTGAGACGAAGGTGGCTAGAAGAACTCGAGTCCACTCTAGTCTCTAGAGTACAAAGAAAGAAAGAAGGCTTTTAAAGAAAGAGAGCTTTCAAATTTCACTGTTTCAGGTGCTGTAGTTAGCAGCAGAACCAACAAAAATTCCATTAGTACTGGGTATGCAGGGTGGTCATAGAGTGGTAGTAGAGGACCACATGAATGAACCAAGATCGGATTTTAAATAAACAACATGTATATCTATGAAATGAATTCCCAACCATTTTTCATTCCCAACCAAAGACACTGTCTGATGAATTCCCCACCGTCAGATTCTTCAACAACAGTGAAAAGGGTATGAGAAAGATGATAACTTTTGCACTCTCACCTTCACCTTCACTCATTGCAATATAGGAGGTGCCAGAGATATAACCACCACCGAAACTTTAACTATTGATTTGTGAAAAAAAACAAAAATGTTTGGATATATTTTCAGATTTGAAAAGTCAAGAAAAAGTAAACGGTTGAATTTGGGTGGAAAATGGTACATGTATTATTAGTTAATTAACCAGAATTAGGTTGGTTGTTAGCAAGGTTTATTTTATTTTAAGAAATGTAAGCAATATTTGAAGGTAAATTAAGTAATCCGAATTAAAGTGGTAGCTGCGTTGAGCGGCGGTGGCCACAATTTGCGGAGGTTGTGATTACAACTTTTGGCACCACTAACCTAAAGCTCCTCAACTAACCATAACACTACATGCTGCATGTATACATCACAAATTATTACCTTATTTTTAATCATTATACTATATCTACAGTTTCTAAAGTGATGCATTTTTTTATTTTTTAATGGTTACAAAATTAATATAACTGATATAAAAATTCAAGATTAATTATGTGTTTCGTTTTCAAATACTTTTAGAAATTACGTTTTATCTCTAAATTAAATTTTATTGTTGTTTATTACTGTAGTATAAAATATTATCTCTAACAAATAATGTATAAATAACATATATTATTAAAAAAATTCATATTTCTTATTAATTTTGTTTTGAATTTTTTTTTTTTAGAAAATATTTATAAATTTTGTTATGAAAATAATTTTGCAGAAAATTGCTAATAATTTTTTTGTAAAATATATTGTATAAAACACTTTTTTCAACAAATTTTGTGTGAATTTTATAATTTTGTAAGAAATAATTATCCATGAAAGAATTATCAGCCAATTAAAATACTTAAAAAAATAGCTGGAAAAAAGTCTTTTCTTACAAATTTTTTAACAATTTTGCAAGAAAATTTTCATGTAACATAAAATTTTTTAGTAGTGATAACATACGAAGTTTCATTGTGATTATAATATAACATCGAAATATCATTTATTAAAAAATATTTTATATTCTTTTTATAAAGTAAAATGATGAATGAGTAAGTTTAGGAACCAAACACAATTTTTAAAAGTATTTAGGAAAAAACATATATACTCCAAAAATTAATTATATTATATAATTATTTATGATGATATTAATAATTCTTCAACATGCATTTCATATATTTATTTCGAAAAATTGCTTTATATGTATTAAAGTATCCTATCCGTGCCATATTGCTAGCAATATCAGATTGTAGATTTCTTTTCCAAAAAGAATAAAGAAATGAATTACTTTATCTCAATATACACATTCAAAAAAAATTAGAACAGTCAAATCATCCTTAAATTTTAATAATTTAATTTGTTTCGTGTAAATGCAATCTTAGCATTCTCATCTTTTTAATCATTTACTCATTTAGAAATATAATATTAACTCAAAATTTCAAAAAAAAAAGATAATAATAAATATTTGTCAAAAAATTGTCAACTAATAAATATTATTACTTAAACTCAACATTCCACATGGTAATAATACTTAACTTGTTCCATTAAGCAAGGATTTTAAATATACCAATAACATAGTGAAAAATAGAAACGGACAAATCAATATCTTTCAATTGTTCGTTTTGTTTCTTTATTTTATTCTTCAAATTGTTGATTGAAAAAATTTTCATTTTTTTTTTTTTGAAATCACTATTTCTTATTAGGTAAAAATTATATAAGTATTCTTAACAACACATGAGTCGTATTAAACAGAAAGAAATATTATAGTTAATAGAAGAAAAGCACATAAAAAATCAATAAGAAATCTTGCAATTAATATTATATTTTATCACTGATTTTCCCATAATCGTGTATGTTGGTTCCACCATAAACCATGCAATTAAGTGGTTGTCCTTTCACACACATTGAATTATTATGGTTATAACAGAGTCATAAACAAGTCATCTCAACAATATGGATAATAAGAAAAATAAATATCTTTTCAAAAAAGAAAAAAAACAACCATAAATGTCTTCACTTACTTTGCATAGTCAGATAAGTGTCGTTGGACTTTTTCCTTTTCATACAATCGCTTTTGATTAAAAAATTGAGCAAAAGATCAATGAAATTAGTTAGACAAATTTAAAAAAAGAACCTTTTCGTTAAAAACTGTAAACTGAATTTTCAAAAACTAAAAAATATCATAAAAGAACTTTCTCACAGACATTATTCAAACACTCCCAATTATACTATCTGATAATCTTGACCTTGGATTTTCTTTTTAAGTAATAAAATTCAATCTACGACTTGGTTCATGATAATACTTTAGGGTTTTCTTTCTCAGTGACGATACTGAACATTGATATCTATCGACATGATATGACCATAAATATATACAAAGCTTGGTTGTAATTATCTCTAACATTTCCTGAAATAATTGAGTCAAACATATAGATTTCATTTTCGTGGTTTCCTCAATTAAGTCTAATCAACAATAATTTTCTTTTTCTTTATTTTCTTTTGTGAGATTTGTCTCACTCTTACACGTTATAGATTAATTATTAAATTAAGATTTCCCAACATACTTTTTTTATCCATAACAGATCTTAAAAAAAACATTTTGAAGGTATTAAAATAGATATATTAAAATTTAGGATACTAAATATATAAATTTATATGTATAAAAAATTGGGAGAATTACTACTCTTTTACGCTGAATATTTTCAAGTCACCTAATATCGTATTAAAGTAATTTAAATAATGTTTAATCAGTCGGATGGTACTCAAATTCATTTAAATGTGTAAGTTTGATATTCATTTTTTAAAAGGTGTCAATTGAGTTCTAACTTTTGAAAAAATGACTCAATTAATTCTTTTTTACCAAAAAGTTATTAACACCGTTAATGGTATTAATATTTAAAATGACTTATAAAATTAAGTATTGCTATTTATATCAAACATTAGTAATAAAAGTTATGAATTAAGTTAACAGCTTTAGTAATTTTTATCTGAGAAAGATCTGATTAAGACACTTTTTCAAAAATTGAGACTAGATTGACACATTTTTAAAACAAATACTAAACTAACACGTCTAAATAAAAATGGGTATCATCCGACCGAATAAATTTTTAAAAAAAGAAGATTTTATTTTATTTTCCGTCTTGATATCTTCGATATCTTCAACGCACGGTTAACAAAAGCTATGAACCAATTAGAGTCCACAACTCAAGGAGTGAGATTCCAAATCCAAACATTGTTATCATCGTTGTAGACTTCAAAAGTTATGAATGTTACTGCAGACCACAAAACCTATAATTGAGTAATAATTTATAAATGTTTATAAATAGGCTATTTTCATTTTATGATGAATCCATCACCTTACAAAGGAGGCATAATTTACCAACATAGTGCAGCATTGCAAGTTGCAGCACGCGTGTTATGCAATATCAATATCTATGCATTTATGTGCATAGAATCTAGTCAATTTTACGAGAAACAAAAACACACTGCAGTTAATTTTTATTCTCAAAGTGATCTCATGTACACAGGAAACATCATTTAAGTCCGCAATCTATCTAAATTTATATTTAAAAAATAAAAATTTTCAGATGAATAATTTTGTAATTTTATTTTAAGAAAATTATTAAAATCATTTCACTGTATATTCTGGTATAATATATATATATATATATATATATATATATATATATATATATATATATATATTTATGTGTGTGTGTGTTTATATATATATATATATAAATAT
>Ga0099822_1005202_pt1 | contig 16987 bp, 25 predicted proteins | sample CowpeawhiteBW_FD_76839 | JGI IMG/M metagenome (GOLD analysis project Ga0099822, IMG submission 76839) | Root nodule microbial communities of legume samples collected from California USA - Cow pea white BW | ecosystem: Host-associated > Plants > Roots > Nodule | place: USA: California | collected...
AAATAGATTATATATATATATATATATATATATATATATATATATATATATATATATATATATATATATATATATATTGTACTGTATGATCTATCGACATCTCTAGCTAGACCATCGGTCAGGCAACCAAGAATAAGCGGTCGAAGACTGCTCACTACAGGCGGACAATTCCTTGGGTTGTTGATGTGTCAATCTTTCCATAGTGCTTTAAAGGAGGTCGATTGAATGGTCTCCGCGTTCATTCCAATTGAACTTTGTCTCCACAATTATGGGAACCTCCGCTAGGACGTATGACCCTCCGGTCAGGCGGCCGCACCAAAACTGAATCAGTAAATTAAAGTAATACAAGTCAGTAATCAAGTTTAAAAAGCAATTGGACCATGATTAAGAAAACCCTAATCACGGGCCCATGTCAAAAACGATAAATAAGAGCCCAAGGTAAGTTGGTGAGGACTTTTTCTTCGCATTTATTACAACATTAATTGTACTTACTCGAACGGACTTGAACTGACTTAAGTATCAGAACCTTATAGACAGGTACCCCGATCGTCTGGACAACTGAGCGGGTGAAAGCTAGAAGAAATCGAACGAGAGAAAGGAGGAGCGATCGAACGGTGGAAAGTTGTACAAAAGACTTAAGGATAATTTAAGTGTTGGAGATAGGTGCTTGGCCCCTATACCCAAAAAATTTTGGCGCCCACCATGGGGCCGAACAGTTATTGATAAACAACATACACATATAACATGACAAGCAACGTTGAAGGAAGAGGAATGGCCAACGATCAAGTAGATACCAGGGAGATGATTAAGATGCTACAACAGAGGATGAATGATATGTAGAGGAATTATGAAGTGCAATTGCGTATCGTGCAAGAAGAAAACTTCACTCTTAGGCAAAAAGGGATCCCATTCCTTCAACCCCAACCATGTCAGATCCCGCTCGACTGAGCCGGGTGCAATCGAGAGTGGAAGAGGAGCATCAGGTGAGTCGCCTTCATCTTACTAGGATCGACTGATCCAACGGCCGCAAGTGGAGAAAACCTTAGTTTCTCGGGGAATCTCAATCCCCACCGTAGTAGAAAGCTTTAGAGCCAGGGCGGGCACTCGTCTCGGGTGGTAGTGCATGCAGAAGGTCGTTTCCCCTTCACTCCATTCATCCTTGAAACCTCACTGCCCGATCGATGGAAGGTGCCGACTTTTGACAAGTACGATGGGACAACCAACTCGAATAATCATCTACGGACTTTCACCTATCAGATGATGTTTCATTCGGTGAGCGACCCAATCTGGTGCCACATTTTCTCATCGTCCCTGACAGGGGAAGCGTTGGAGTGGTTCTCTGAGTTACCACCCAACATCATCGATTGTTTCGCTACGCTGAAAGCAAGGTTCAACACCCAGTTTGCCCCGCTCCGACCGGCCACTCTCATGCCGGAGGGCCTAGTTAACATCTGTTAGGAGGACGACGAATCCTTAAGGAGATATCTGGATCGATATAACTGAATGTCAGTCAAAATCAAAGACCTTAGCGACGAGATCACCCGACACCACTTCTCTTATGGCCTGCAGCCCGGTGTCTTCGCAAATAAGATAAGTTGCAAGAAGCCGAAGACCATGAAGGAGTTGAGGGAACGAACGACATAGTTTATCCAGATGGAGGATATGCAAAACTTTAGGGCCCGAAATAAGGAAATGGAGTACACGATCGTCGAGAAGAATGCCCCGAGGCCAAGCAAACCGACTGCCACACCAGCCGAACGAAAGGGCCCTAAATTCACCACTTATACGCCGCTAGCCGTTCCTAGAGATAAAATATTACAAGAAGCATTCAACATTGATTCTCTTTCACCTCCAAGAAAGAAACCACCACCTTTGGACGCCGATGGTAGCAAGCATTGCCAGTACCATCGAATGATCGGTCACACGACGGAGGAATGTCACACCCTCAGGGACAAAATAGAGGAGCTTATCCAGCAGGACAGTTGAAAAAATATGTCAAGCAGGACCGCTCTAAGCGTAGCCTGGAGAGGAAGAATAGTCCAATACGAGCGTCCTTTTGGTCAAGCAGGAATGACTGACCAAGGAGAGAGTCCGAGCAGAAGAGGGAGAGTTCCTCTAGAAGACGACACCGCAGTCGGAGCAGAAGCAAGAACAGAAGTCGAGACAAACCTCTGTGAGGGTACATTAACACGATCTTTGGAGGATTCGTCAAAGGAGGATCCAGCTCATCCACCCGGAAGAGACATGTCCGAGCGTTGAAGTCTCTACACTTGATGGAGAAGAAAGTGCGATCCATGCCGCTAATCACCTTCACCGACGATGACTTCAAGGCGCCTGATCCGGACCATGATGACCTGATGGTTATCTCCATCGAGGTGGTGGAGTACGAAATAGGGAAGGTTCTGGTGGACCAGGGAAGCTCCGTCAACATCTTATATTAGAAAACTTTCCAGAAGATAATCATATCCGAGGATCTGATCGTCCCCTACAACGAGCAAATCGTTGACTTTTCGGGCAAACGGGTGGACACACAAGGATACTTAGATCTACACACCAGAATCAATTCGAGGCACGACGACCGAGAGGTAAGAGTCTGATACCTGTTGGTTGAGGCTAACACCTCCTATAATGTTTTGTTAGGAAGGCCGCGTCTGAACGCCTTTGGAGCCATCATCTCCACTTTGCACCTGACAATGAAGTTCCCATCCGATAAGGAGACCATCTGCACAGTACATGCCGATCAATAGATCATGAGAGGATGCTATGCGACCGAATTGAAGGTTGTCCCATACACCCGACCGAGGAAGCATCACCGATTGGAAGTCGCGATGACTGATCTGGACCAGCGGACCAATACGGGAAACTAAGGATCTGTCGATTGGAACGAAAGCGGAGCAGGCAACAAAGTTGGGTAGTCAGTTGAATCTTGACGAGGAGAAGCTCCTAGCCGACGTGATCTACAGAAATAAGAATCTATTCGCTTGGACAGCCGCATATATGTCGAGCATCCATCCGGATGTTATGTCCCACAAACTGACAATCTTCAAAGAAGCTCGACCGGTGGCTCGGAAGAAAATGAAGATGGGCGAGGAGCGAAGGCAGATGATGGAAGGAGAAGTGAAGAAGCTCTTGGAGGTAGGCTTCATCTGGGAAATCAAGTACACCACCTAGTTATCCAATGTGGTGATGGTGAAGAAATCTAGTGGGAAGTGGAGAATGTGCACAAACTTCACAGACCTCAAAAGGCGTGCTCGAAGGATGCCTACCTGTTGCCGAGCATCGATCGATTGGTCAATGGGGCTTCTAGGCACAATTTTCTAAGTTTTATGGATGCCTACTCGGGATACAACCAGATCCCAATGTATGCCCCTTATTGATCCAAAACCGCGTTCATCACCGATCAGGTGAACTACTTCTACGATGTAATATTGTTCGGTCTAAAGAACGCAGGGGCCACCTATAAAGTCTCATGGATCGGATCTTCAACGATCAGATTAGTCGGATCATGGAAGTCTATGTTGATGACATGGTGGTAAAATCTTAGACAATCGGCGAGCATGCCCGCAACCTAGAGGAAATCTTCCACCAAGTTCGAAAATACAACATGCGGCTGAATCCAGAGAAGTGCGTGTTTAGGGTGCTAGCCGAAAAGTTCCTCGGGTTTATGCTCACCGCTCGAGGGATAGAAGTCAATCCTAAAACGTGCATAACCATTATAGACATGAGGAGCCCGAAAAACCTCAAGGAGATCCAGCGATTAATCGGTCGATTCACGTCGCTCGCCCGTTTCCTACCCAGGCTGACAGAGTGGATTAAGCTTATCCTTAAGATGATGAAGAAGCAAACAACTGACAAATGGGACGAACAATGTGAGAACGCGTTTCAAGAAATCAAAGCCATGATTGTCAGCCCTCCATTATGTGTCGATCGGTCGCCAATCTCCCTTTGTAGCTATACCTATCGGTGTCGGATGACATCATTAGTGCATCATTGGTACAAGAAAACCCAGACCAACGACCACTGTACTTCATCAACTGGATGTTGCAGGACTTGGAGACAAGGTACCAACTTGTAGAAAAAATTGCACTGTCCTTGCTGACGGTCGCTCGACGTCTCTGCCAATATTTCCAAAGTCATCATATCGTCGTCCGAACCGATCATCCTATTGCTAAAATCCTTAGAAAACCCAATCTGGCGAGAAGGATATTAGCCTAGTCGGTGGATCTCTCAAAGTTTGGCCTAAAATATGAGCTACGCGGGTCTATAAAGGGTCAACACGGACAACGAATGTCAGTTCATCGATAAAAAGCTGAGAGACTTCTATAAACAAGTGTGAATCAGACACTTGACAAGCTTGATCGAGCATCCTCATACGAACGGCCAGGCGGAAGCCATGAATAAAATCATCGTGGCAGAATTGAAAAAGAGGTTAGGAAAAGCGAAAAGAGCATGGGTTGACGAACTACCGCACGTACTATGGGCTTATCGTTGCACATCGCACTACACAACGAGAGAATCTCCATTCAATCGCACGTACGGAATAGATGCCATGCTACTGGTCGAAGTAGGAGAGGAAACAATAAGGCGGGGAATACAGGATATGGACGTCAACTCCAAGCAAATAAGGCAAGAGCTGGACCTGCTGGTCGAGCGACTGTACGTGCAGAGGCTTGCAAAAGAATGGTGGCAAGGAGGTACAACGAGAAGGTCAAGCCAAGGAGCTTCGCTAAAGGAGTTTTGGTGTGGAGAAAGACCAACGGTGCGAGGAAGAAATTCGCCCACAGGAAGTTGGCCCCCAACTGGGAAAGACCATACCAAGTGACCGAGGACCTGAGCAATGGAGCCTATTGGTTGGAGTACCTGAGCGGGAAGGACATATCAAACACTTGAAATGCCACGCACCTGAAAATGTATTATAGTTGATGTTGTAACCAAGCTATTCGAATCAATAAACGAGGGTATTTCTTCCAATTGACTCACACATTTAATTTGAAGTACAATGAAAGATAGGCCGAACAAGGGTCTCTATGGGACCTCACCAAATAAGCCTATTCAATCAAAGGGTGAGCTTCCCCGAAAGCCCTGGTCGAATAACACACACCCGAGCGGTCAAAACCCTGATAGGGTACAATAGTGACACGCGCTGTCAAACTAACGCCTCTATTGGGCTTCGAAAAAAACTTAGCCAAAAACATCGGCACTCGAGTATAGTTTATATTGAGCCGTTCGAGTGGCTAAGGTACCAATAACACCGAAAAACGAGTGGTCCAACGACTAAATATCTAAAGCGCAAATTGAGGTTTGGAAGGTTTGGAAGGGCCCGTCTAGGTCGTCGAGCACGTCGGGTCGTCGGGTCGTCCGGGCCATCAAGACCGTCCGGGTCGTTGGGCCTGTACGAGTTGTCAAGTTCGTCCGTGTCGTCGAGACTGACGACCCGGATAGTCTCGATGCTCCGGACGAACTCGACACCGAGGACAGGCCCGACGACTCAGACGGGCCCGACGACCAAGATGGGCCAAACGATCCATACATGCCTAACAACCCTGACGTGCTCGATGACCCTGACGTGCTCGACGACCCTGACGTGCTCGACGACCTAGACGGGCCCGACGACCCGAACGGTCCCAACGAGTCGGACGAACACAACATCCTGGATGGACACGACGGCCCAGATGGGTCAGAGGATCCAAACCGGTTCGACGACCTAAACGGGTTCGATGATCTGTACAGGCTGGACGACGTGGATAGGACACACAACCCGAACGGACCTGACTACTCGAACGATCTCGACAACCAAAACGAGCCCGACGATCGATACGGGCGTAACGACCCCGACGACCTAGACAGGCCCAAAAACCAGGACGGTCCTGTCGACCCGGACATGTCTGAAGACTCATACGGGCCAAACTATCCAAACGGGCCGTAAGGTTTGGAGTCTCCCGTCAAGGACTTCGGGCCCATCAGGGTCATCAAGACCGTCGGGGTCGTTGGGCTCGTACGAGTTGTCGAGTTTGTTCGTGTCGTCGGGACTGTCCGAGTCGTCATTCCCGTCTAGGTCGTCGGGCCCGTTCAGGTCGTCGGACCCGTTTGGATTGTCGGGCCCGCCCGGATCATTTGGACTGTCTGGATAGTCTCTCCCGTCATGGTCATCAAGGTCGTCCGAGTCGTAAGGACCATCCTTTTCGTCGAGGTCGTCGTGCCCGTCTGGGTCATCGGCCGCTTCCAAGTTGTTGGGTTGTCCTGGTCGTTATGCTTGTCCGGGTCGTCGAGCCTATTCGGGTCATCAGACCCGTGTGGATTGTCGGACCCGTTTGAATCATTAGGCTCGTCCAAACCGTCGAGCCCGTCTGGGTAGTCGCGCTTGTCAAGGTCATCGGGGTCGTTCGGATCATTAGTCCCGTTCGGGTCGTCATGCCCATCCACATCATCCGGTTGTCAAATCCGTTCGGGTTTTCGGGCTAATCCGTGTCGTTGGGCATGTCGAGATAATTAAGGTCTTCTGGATCGTCGGGCCTGTCGTTGTCATCAGCACGTCTAGGTCTTCAGACCCGTCCAGTTTGTTGGGTAGATTTAGGTCTCTGGGCCTATTCGGGCCTTAGGGCCCGTTCGGGTCATCGAGCCCATCTAGGGCTTCAGACTTGTCTGAGTGATTGGACATGTTTGGCTCATCGGGCTTGTTTGAGTCTTCAGACCCGTTCGGGTCGCTCGGCTCGACTTGATCTTTGACTCTGACTTATTGTAGCATTATTTGAGGGGACATCACCAGATAAGCCTATTCAATTAAAGGGTGAGCTTCCCCGAAAGCCCTGGTCGAATAGCACACACCCGAGCGGACAAAACCCTGATAGGGTACAATAGTGACACGCACTGTCAAACTAACGCCTCTATTGAGCTTCGAAAAAAACATAGCCAAAAACACCGACACTCGAGTATAGGTTATATTGAGCCGCTCGAGTGGCTAAGGTAACAATAACACTGAAAAACGAGTGGTCCAACGACTAAATATCTAAAGCGCAAATTGAGGTTTGGAAGGTTTGGAAGGGCTCGTCTAGGTCGCTGAGCACATCGGATCGTCGGGTCTTCCGGATCATCAAGATCGTCCGGTTCGTTGGGCCTGTACGAGTTGTCGAGTCCATCCGTGTCATCAAAACCGACGACCCGGATAGTCCTGACGCTCTGGACGAACCTGACACCCAGGACAGGCCCGACAACCCGGACGTGCCTGACGATCCAAACGGGCCCGACGACCAAGATGGGCCAGACGATCCATAAATGCCTAACAACTCTGACGTGCCCGACGACCCGAACGGTCCCAACGAGCCGGACGAACCCAACATCCTAGATGGACACGACGACCCGAATGGGTCAGACGATCCAAACCGGTTCAACGACCCAAACGAGTCTGATGATCTGTACAGGCCCGACGACGTGGATAGGACACACAACCCGAACGAACCCGACTACTCGAACGATCTCGACAACCAAGACGAGCCCGACGATCGATATGGGCGTAAAATCCCGACGGTCCCGACGACCTAGACGGGCTCGAAAATCCGGACGGTTATGTTGACCCGGACATGTCTGACGACTCATAGGGGCCAGACTATCCAAATGGGCCATCCGGGTCATCAAAACCGTCGGGGTCGTTGGGCTCGTACGTGTTGTCGAGTTTGTCGGTGTCGTCGGGACCGTCTGAGTCATCGTTCCCATCTAGGTCGTCGGGCCCGTTCAGGTCGTCGGACTTGTTCAGGTCGTCGGACCCATTTGGATTGTCGGGCCCGCCCAGATCATTGGGACCATTTGGATAGTCTCTCCTGTCAGGGTCATCATGCTCGTCCGAGTCGTAAGGACCATCCTTTTCGTCGGGCTCGTCGGGGACGTCGTGCACGTCTTGGTCATCGGCCCCTTCCAAGTCGTTGGGCCTGTCCTGGTCATCATGCTTGTTCGGGTCGTCGAACCTATTCTGGTCATCAGGCCCGTCTGTATCGTCAGGCCCATTTAGGTCATCAGACCCGTCTTGATTGTCGGGCCCATACGAGTTGTCGAGTTCGTCCGTGTCGTCGAAACCGAAGACCCGGATAGTCCCAACGCTCCGGACGAACCCGAGACCCAGGACAAGCCTGACGATCTGGACGGGTCCGACGATCCAAACGAACCTGACGACCAAGATGGGTCAGACGATCCATACATGCCTAACAACCCTGACCTGCTCGACGACCTAGATGGGCCCGACGACACGAACGGTCCCAACGATCCGAACGAAACCGACATCCTAGACGGACACGACGACCCAAATGGGTCCGACGATCCAAACCGGTTTGATGACCCAAAGCGGTCCGATGATCCGTACAAGCCCGATGACGAGGACAAGACCAACGACCCGAACGGCCCTAATTACCCGAACGATCTCGACAACAAAGACGAGCCCAACAACCCGGATCATTGGGACCATCTATATAGTCTCTCCCGTCAGGGTCATCAAGCTCGTCCGAGACGTAAGGCCCGTCCTTTTCGTCGGGCCCGTCGGGGTCGTCGTGCCCGTCCGAGTCATCGGCCCCTTCCTGGTTGTCATGCTTGTCCGGGTCGTCGAGCCTATTCGGGTCATCAGGCCCTTCTGTATCGTCGGACCCATTCGGGTTATCAGACTCGTCTGGATTGTCAATCCCGTCTGAATCATTGGCCCCGTCCAAACCGTTGAGCCCGTCCAAACCGTCGAGCCCATCTGGGTAGTCGTGCTTGTTAGGGTCATCGAGGTCGTTCGGATCATTAGGCCCGTTCGGGTTGTCGTGCCCATCCGGATCATCCGGTTGTCGGGCTGATCCGTGTCATTGGCCATGTGGGGATCATTGAGGTCTTCTAGATCGTCGGGTCTGCCGTTGTCATCAGGCACGTCTAGGTCTTCAGACCCGTCCATTTTGTTGGGCAGATTTGGGTCTTTGGGCAACTTCGGGCCTTAGGGCCCGTTCGGGTCATTGAGCCCGTCTGGGGCTTCAAACTTGTTCGGGTGATTGGGCATGTTTGGGTCTTCGAACCCGTTCGGGTCGCTCGACTTGATCTTTGACTCTTACTTATTCTAACATTTGGGGGGACCAAGCTATTCGAATCAATAAACGAGGGTATTTTCTCCAATTGACTGACACATTTAATTTGAAGTACAGTGAAAGATAGGCCGAACAAAGGTCTCTACGGGACCTCACCAGATAAGCCTATTCAATCAAAGGGTGAGCTTCCCCGAAAGCACTGGTTGAATAGCACACACCCGAGTGGTCAAAACCCTGATAGGGTACAATAGTGACAAGCGCTATCAAACTAACGCCTCTATTGGGCTTCGAAAAACACTTAGCCAAACACCGACACTCGAGTATAGTTTATATTGAGCCACTCGAGTGGCTAAGGTAACACTAACACCGAAAAACGAGTGGTCCAACGACTAAATATCTAAAGCGCAAATTGAGGTTTGGAAGGGCCGGTCTAGGTCGTCGAGCACATCGAGTCCTCGGGTCGTCCGGGTCATCAAGATCGTCCGGGTCGTTGGGCCCAGACGAGTTGTCGAGTTCGTCCGTGTCGTCCAAACCGACGACCCGGATAGTCCCGACGCTCCGGACGAACCCGACACCGAAGACAGGCCTGACGACCCGAACGGGCCCGACGATCCAAACAAGACCAACGACCAAGATGGGCCAGACGATCCATACATGCCTAACAACCCTGTCGTGCCCGACGACCCAGACGCGCTAGAAGACCTAGACGGGCCCGACGACCCGCACGGTCCCAACGATCCGGACGAACCCGACATCCTGGACGGACACGACGGCCCGAATGGGTCCGACGATCCAAATCGGTTCAACGACCCAAACCGGTCCGATGATTCGTACAAGCCCGATGACGCGGACAGAACCAACGACCCGAACGGTCTCGACAACAAAGACGAGCTCGAAGATCTATATGGGCGTAACGACCCCGACGGTCTCGACAACCTAGACGGACCCGACAACCCGGACGGTCGCATCGACCCGAACATGTCTGATGACTCATACGGGCCAGACTATCCAAACGGGTCGTAAGGTTTGGAAGCTCTTGTCTAGGACGTCGGGCCCATCTGTGTAATCAAGACCGTCGGGGTCGTCGGGCTCGTTCGAGTTGTCGAGTTTGTCCATGTCGTCGGGACCATCCGAGTCGTCGTTCCCGTCTAGGTCGTCGGACCTGTTCAGGTCGTCGGAGCCGTTTGGATTGTCGGACCCGTCCAAATCATTGGGACTGTTTGGATAGTCTCTCCCGTCAGGGTCATTAGGCTCGTCCGAGACGTAAGGCCCATCCTTTCGTCGGGCCCGTCGGGCTCATAGTGCCCGTCCGGGTCATCGGCCCCTTCCAAGTCGTTGGGCTCGTCCTGGTCGTCATGCTTGTCTGGGTCGTCGAGTCTATTCGGGTCATTAGGCCCTTCTGTATCGTCTGGCCCATTCAGGTCATCAGACCCGTCTGGATTGTCGGGCCCTTCTGAATCATTTGGCCCATCCAAATCGTCGAGCCCGTCTGGGTAGTCGTGCTTGTTAGGGTCATTGGGGTCGTTCGGATCATTATGCCCGTTCGGGTCGTCGTGCCCATCCGCATTATCCGGTTGTCGGATCCGTTCGGGTTTTTGTTCTCATCCGTGTCGTTGGGCATGTGGGGATCATTGAGGTCTTCTAGATCGTCGGGTCTGTCGTTGTCATCAGGCACGTCTAGGTCTTCAGACCCGTCCATTTTGTTCGGCAGATTTGGGTCTTTGGGCCTGTTCAGGCCTTAGGGCCCGTGCGGGTCATCGAGCCCGTCTGGGGCTTCAGACTTGTCCGGGTGATTGGACATATTTGGCTCGTCGGGCATGTTTGGGTCTTCGGGCCCGTCCGGGTCGCTCGATTTGATCTTTGACTCTGACTTATTGTAGCATCATTTAGGGGGACCAAGCTATTCGAATCAATAAACGAGGGTATTTCTTCCAATTGACTGACACATTTAATTTGAAGTGCAGTAAAAGATAGGCTGAACAATGGTCTCTACGGGACCTCACTAGATAAGCATATTCAATCAAAGGGCGAGCTTCCCCAAAAGCCCTGGTCGAATAGCACACACCCGAGCGGTCAAAACCCTAATAGGTTACAATAGTGACACGCGCTGTCAGACTAACGCCTCTATTGGGTTTCGAAAAAAACTTAGCCAAAAACACCGACACTCGAGTATACTTTATATTGAGCCGCTCGAGTGGCTAAGGTAACAATAACACCGAAAAACGAGTGGTCCAACGACTAAATATCTAAAGCGGAAATTGAGGTTTGGAAGGGCCCGTCTAGGTCGTCGAGCACATCGGGTCGTCGGGGTCGTCCGGGTCATCAAGACCGTCCGGGTCGTTGGGCCCGTACGACTTGTCGAGTCCGTTCGTGTCGTCGAAACCGAAGACCCGGATAGTCCCGACGCTCCGGACGAACCTGACACCTAGGATAGGCACGACAAATCGGACGGGCCCGATGACCTAGACGCGCTCGACGACCTAGACGGGCCTGACGACCCGAACGGTCCCAACGATCCAGACGAACCCGACATCCTGGACGGACTCGATGGCCCGAATGGGTCCGACGATTCAAACCGGTTCGACGACCCAAATTGGTTCGATAATCCGTACAAGCCCGACGACGCGGACAAGACCAACGACCGGAACGGGCCTCACTACCCGAACGGTCTCGACAACCATGACGAGCCCGACGATCAATACGGGCGTAACGACCCCGACGGTCCCGACGACCTAGACGGGGCCTACAATCCGAACGGTCCCGTCGACCCGGACATGTCTGACGACTCATACGGGCAAGACTATCCAAACGGGCCGTAAGGTATTTAGTCGTTCCCGTCTAGGTCGTCGTTCCCGTCTAGTTCGTCGGGCCCGTTCAGGTCGTCGAACCCGTTTGGATTGTCGGGCCCGTCCGGATCATTGGGACTGTCCGGATAGTCTCTCCGGTCAGGGTCATCAAGCTCATCCGAGTCGTAAGGCCCGTCCTTTTCGTCGGGCCCGTCGGGGTCGTCATGCCCGTCCGGGTCATCGGCTCCTTCCAATTCGTTGGACCTGTCATGGTCGTCATGGTTGTCCGGGTCGTCGAGCCTATTCGGGTCATTAGGCCCTTTTGTATCGTCGAGCCCATTCAGGTCATCAGACCCGTCTGGATTGTCGGGCCCGTCTAAATCATTGGGTCATTGGGGTCGTTCGGATCATTAGGCCCGTTCGGGTCGTCGTGCCCATCCGGATCATCCGATTGTCGGATCCGTTCGGGTTTGCGGGCTCATCCGTGTCGTTGGGCATGTCGGGATCATTGAGGTCTTCTGGATCGTCGGGCCTTTCGTTGTCATCGAGCCCATCTAGGGCTTCAGACTTGTCTGAGTGATTGGACATGTTTGGCTCGTCGGGCATGTTTGGGTCTTCGGATCCGTCCGGATTGCTCCACTTGATCTCTGACTCTGACTTATTGTAGCATTATTTGGGGGGCCTAACCCACCTAGCCCTAACCCACTAGAGAGGGGGCTTCGGGGGTTGGGGCTTTTTCTTGGCCCCCTCATTTGAACCCCCTAAAAGAGGAGTTTATGAAGAGTGTACCAGAGCTGACCTATGGGCTAGGGACCAAATTGACACCTCTAATCCCCATACCAATTTGCATCTGAGTATCCAACCATTTCTTCATTTCCCCTTAACAGCAAAACTCCAAAAGTTTCTGTCCCATGTAAGTATCTAAAGATTCGTTTCACAGCTGTGAGATGTGAGACCTTGTGATCTTGCATGAATCTACTAGCTACACCAACACTAAATCTTAAATCAGGCATTGTGTTACACAATTACCTTAAGCTACCAACCATGCTTATGTACATGACAAGGTCAACACCCTCTTCTTCAGAGTTGCTTTCCAACTTTAAACCAGATTTAACAGGAGTGGTGGCAGTGTTGCTATGCTGCATATTGTATTTTTTGAGCAAGTCACGCGCATATTTAGTTTGATGCATAACCACTCCGCTATGCTGCATATTGTATTTTTTGAGCAAGTCACGCGCATATTAAGTTTGGTGCATAACCACTCCACTTGATATTTCAGTGAATTCAATGCCTAGAAAATAATTCAGTTTTCCAAGGTCATTCATTTCAAACTCCTTCATCAGCTCCTCCTTGCACTCTTTTATTAAACCCTCATTGTTCCCCGTGATCAAAAGATCATCAACACAGAGACATATGATGACTCTTCAATCAACTATGTTGTTCTCATAGTTTTTCACATATAACCCATATTTTGACATGCATTTCAAAAACCCAACTTTCTCAAGAAACCCATCAATCCGCTTGTTCCAAGCCCTTGGGCTTGCTTCAACCCATATAAGGCCTTTTTTAGCCTATACACTTTATGTTTTCCAACTTCGTTCACAAAGCCACTAGGTTGGTGAACATACACCTCCTCTTGTAGTGGACCGTTCAAAAACACAGATTTTACATCTAATTGATGTAAAATCCAACTCTCATTCGTTGCCATAGCCACAACTAATCTCACAGTTTCGATTATGGCCACAGGCGCATAGACTTCACCGTAATTTACACCAGCTTTCTGCATGAAGCCTTTGGCCACAAGCCTGGCTTTATGCCTCACCACAATGCAGATTTTACATCTAATTGATGTAAAATCAAACTCTCATTTGTTGCCATAGCCACAACTAATAATCTCACAGTTTCGATTATGGCCACAGGCGCATAGACTTCACCGTAATTTACACCAGCTTTCTGCATGAAGCCTTTGGCCACAAGCCTGGCTTTGTGCCTCACCACATCACCATTTGCGTGCACTTTGACTTTGTAAATCCATTTGAGTAATGGGCTTCCTGTTTGGTGGAAGCTCCACTAACTCCCAAGTTTGATTCCTTTTGATAGAATCAATTTCCTCCTCCATAGCTTTCCACCAATGACCATATCTTGCTGCTTCTTTGAATGAAATGGGTTTAGATTTTGCAATTAGTGCAAAGTGAACAAGGTTTCCCTCTGTTGTTACCGTTGCATCATGAGACATGTCATAATCACGAAGATAAGAGGGAAGTTGTCATACCTTCCCTGATTTTCTCGTGGTCTGCGTAGTGGAGTTATCTTGACCTGCCGAACTTTCTTCTTCCATCATGATTTTTGAACCACTCACTTCTTCTATGTTAGTTCTCTAACTCCAGCCTGATGACTCATCAATGTAAACATCCCTACTTGCTGACACCTGCTTCAAAATGGGGTCATATACCTCGTAGCCACCTGTCTCATGATAGCCAATCATAATTTGCAGTTTGCTTCTGTCATCTAGCTTTTTCCTCTACTGTTCGGGTACGTGTTTGAAGCATAAAGAACCAAAGATCCTTAGGTGTGCAACATCTGGTTTTTCTCCTGACCACGTCTCTTCATGAGTCATCATCTCCAGCCGTTTAGTGGGAGATCTGTTTATCACATATGTGGCTGCATTGGCTGCTTCTCCCCAGAAATAGTTTGGTAAGTTCTTATTTTTCAGCATACACCTTATCATGTTTAGGAGCGTCCTATTCCTTCTTTCCGCAGCTCCATTGTGCTGAGGGGTATATGGTGGGGTGAACTCATGAATAATTCCCTCCTTTTCACAAAAATCAGCAAATTCAGTTGAGGCATATTTTCCTCCTCCATCAGACCTCAACACCTTCACGTTACATCCACTCTACCTTTCAACCAATTTCTTGAATCTTTTGAACACAGAGAACACCTCATTCTTCCTCTTTATCGGGTAGGACCACATTTTCCTGGTAAAATCATCAACAAACGTTATTATATACCTGTTTCCACTAGGTGTCTCAGCCTGCATTGGTCTACACACATCAGAGTAAATCACACCAAGTTTCTCAGTGGCTTTGGTTGGAACAAACTTTTTGAATCTTGGTCTAGTCTGTTTGCATTGAATGCCTCCTTTGCAAACTTCATTTGGAACTCTGACTTCTGGCAGCCCAATAACCATTTTCTTTTGGCTTAGTTGGTGCAGATGTTGAAAGTTCAAGTGTCCAAATCTGTTATGCCACAACCACTCATCTTTATCTATTGAAGTGGCAAAACATTGGTGCCTTCGAGTGTTCATAGCAACTCGGAACGTTCTTCTTGCTATCATATACACTCAGTCCATTCTCCTTCATCTCCATAATGAAACCTTTCTACTGCAGTTGGCCAAGGCTTCACAGGTTTGTCTTCAAACCTGGCACATATAGCACATCATCAATAACCACTTCTCTATCATTAGAGTCTCTCAACACCACACGACCAACACCTTATGAGTTTAAGCTGCTGTCATCTGCAAATCTAATCTTGCATCAATCTTAATGAACTAATCTCTTCTACCTGTCATGTGTGTGGAACATTCGGAGTCTAGGTACCATGAGGATTTTTCATCTGTACTAATATCATTGGTCTTGACCATCAACATTACAACATCTGAATCTGAAGAGGCAGCCTCATCTTTAGCCAAATTGGCTTGATTCTTGGACTTGTTCTTGGCACCTTCACCCTTCCAACACTCTCCAGGACTGGTTTCAATTATGTTGCTTTGCTGCCAAGCTCTCCAGGACCGGTTTCAATTATGTCTGCCACATCTTGGAACTGAAACACAGCCTTCATCTTTATTTTCCAATCATCAAACAGTGGTAGTGCACCTTGGATTGTGCTTCCATTCCCAGCCATCTGGACTCTGTGAATGCAAGAACCTATCAATCTTTGATACCTACACCGCTTCTTGATATTCTTTAAGATTGCCTTTCGCAGGACTATGCACTCTCACAGGACGAACTGTGCTCTTGATACCATATTCAACATAAAGACAAACTATTGAGAAAAGTAAAGAAACAGAATCTTGAAACTGTGATAAGAACAGAAGCTCTAAAAGGTAATAATATGAGACGTACACCTCGTTTTATTCATCTACTTCTCTCTTTTACTTTTCTTTTAATATGTTTTGGGTCTTTACTTTTCTTTTTCTCTACTAAGTCGCGCACCTCCCTTTCTTTTTTTACTGCACTACATTTTTCCTCTTTACACCCATTATTTTATATTTTCATAACCCTATTTTCACTCCTCATATCACTATCTTTTTTACCATGGTACCTCACTTTTTCATATATACAATTTTTTTTAAAATAAAAATGAAAAAGTATATAAGACATTAAAAATGAAAAATGTTTTTCTTTTTTGACTTTTTCGTGTCTATAGGTCTATTTTTAAAAATTAAAAATTAAAAAAATTAAAATTAAAAAAATCAAATCAATATCCAAACAAACCATAATTCATTAATCTTACACATATTTTTGATATTTTATATATTTCACATCATTTTTAATCTAAAATTTATTAAAAACTTTAACACAATGATAGGTATTTCAATTTTGTCTATTTTATCTCTATATGACTCATATTTGGACTATTTCTAATAATTTTTTCTCAAAACTAGTCATCTTTTTTATATCTTCAATTTTATATTTGTTCCATGTTTATTATTGTTTTCAATTTAAATTATTAAAACAATAGCTTTTATTTTTCTTATTTTTGTACCTTATTATTAAAGTTATTAAAATTTTCCATAAGGTATTATATGAGTTTCTTCCAAAAATCTACCCTTAAAATATGTTTCGGAATATTTCACGCATTTTGAAAATTTTATTTCGAAAATTTTGTCTCGGAAATATATATATATATATATATATATATATATATATTATTGACTCAGTTTTTCTTTGGTTATTCATTTAAGAAGTGACATTCAACGAACCATTCCTTAATTAAGCCATTTAAGAAGTGATTCAATCAGAATCAAGGATTTTGATGCAGTAAATGGAGGTTAACATTTGACTTGGTATGATTCTTCTTCTTCCAGAGGGTTAATCAATGTTTTCGAAATGCGTGCCAAAGTTCTAATATCCCTGGATGTCTGGCATTCATTGATTGTGG
>Ga0099822_1005217_pt1 | contig 16963 bp, 7 predicted proteins | sample CowpeawhiteBW_FD_76839 | JGI IMG/M metagenome (GOLD analysis project Ga0099822, IMG submission 76839) | Root nodule microbial communities of legume samples collected from California USA - Cow pea white BW | ecosystem: Host-associated > Plants > Roots > Nodule | place: USA: California | collected...
TGGACATAGAGGTGATTTCGAATGGAGGCTTGAGGGTTGGAACGCTTGTGTGATGCACCATGGTTCAAATGGGGTTGGAAGGGGAATGGGATGATAGACTTAGAAAATTAGGTTAGGTTTACGTTGAGAGTAAAGTAAAAAGGAGAAATTAAAAATTTTATTTTATTTTTATTAAAATCATTGTTTTGTGGTTACGCTTTTAATAATTATAATAAAAAAATGTTATTGAAAGTAAAATATATATATATATATATAATGACATACGGTAACATTTTTAAAAATGTTACAATATTACTTTAATATTATTTGCAGTAACATTTTTAAGAAAATGTTACCATAGTATATATACAGTAATACTTTTTAGTAAATGTAACAAACCCATGTTACCATAGCTAGTAAATGCAGTAGTGATAAGTGAGTCGGGTTGGGTTGACTCACTCACTAACCAACTTGTGATGGGTCGGGCCAGACTGGGGTGGGTAAGCTGTATTGATAGCTATAGTAAATACCAAGAAAATTTACTTCAATGATAATTTGAATTTAAATTTAAATTATTTTCTCTAAAAAACAATGACAATATAAAATTAAAAAAGATGAAACTAATAATTGAATTTGAACTATAAATAATTAGAAAAAGATGTAAGTATAATTTAAAATTAAGATTAAAACAATAACTATAGAAAAAAATTAAGTATTATCTCAAGAAAAAGTCTTTTACCGCATAAAAAAGAGTCTTAACGAAATTTAAGGTAATTGGTATAAAATTCAAGGATTACGCATTTTTTACTACTGCCTTACTCCTGACGTGAAAAATGATTTTTAATTTTATTTTACTTGCAAAAGAGACAATGGCACATGATTGAAGGATAAGTTAATAAAAGTTAACATTTTGAAGTGGTGAAAGTGAAAAAAGAAGAAGACCAAAGGTGGTTTTGGAAAAAAACCACTCGCGGACCATTCATACTTGTGTTGGAATCCTTCCAACTTCTCCACCGTGCCTGCAAAATCCAACTTTCCTCCTTGCAAAATCAATTGTGTCGGTCGTTTTCCTTGAAAAATCTTCACCCCCACTACGAAAGCATGTGTGCAAGTATATTGAATCTAATAAATATTTCTGCTAGATAATTGGTCCACAAAATCGAGCTCACATATATATATATATATATATATATATATATTAATTCTGATTGGAATATTTTGTGACCACTATTGACTTATTAAGTAGTAACCTACCTTGAACTTTTTGCACAACAGTTTTATCATTACTCTGTTGTAAAAAAGTCCACAACTAAAACATTTATAGTGTCCTGAAAGACCTTAATAACATGTATAAAAGGTATATTTAGTTGTAAGAAAAATTGGTGTGGAATAATGGGCCCATAAGTGCCACCTCACATGTATGATAAGAGTGGTTGCATTAACCGGTGATCCTTGATACATTACATGGACATTTACCGAAAAAGATGACCAGCACCTTGGCTTTCGCCGGGAGAAAAATGTAGATTTCGCAGGTCGGAAGGATTCCAACACCAATATGAATGGTCTACGAGAATTTGGGAGTGAACTTTTTCCAAAACACTTTTGGTCTCTTTTTTTTCACTTCCACCACTTGAAAAAAAATTAAAACTTTAACTTATCCTTTAATCACGTGTCACAACCTCTTTTGTAAGAAAAAAAAATTTGAAACTTATTTTCCATGTCAGAGAATAAGAAACGGTAGTAGTCAAAATGCGTAGTAAATCGAATATTTTCCAAAATTCAAATATTCGACAAGAAGATAAAATTAATAATGCAAATTTCAATTTCTTCTCGAATAAATTCTTTTAATCTACATGTTTGTTCAAGCATTATGCTTAAAAATATAAAAGAACATATGAATCAAAAAAATTTATCCACAAATCACGATACAAGACAATCAATATAGCTTCTATCCATATTTAGAATACTCCTAAAAGACACATTTTTAAATCATTCCCCCAATGACCCGTCTGTTAAGAGAATAGAAAATCACCCAAAAAAGTTGTATAAAATAATAAAAAAAAGATGAACACGTAGGTTTCTCATAGACTTATATATTCCTAACCCAAAAGTTTCTACCATATGGATTCCACCATAAAATAGATTGTAAAAATATAAATTAACGAAAAACTAAATTGTAAAAATCATAAAACTATTTATAAATTGTCTTATAACATAACAGACTAAAGTGACTCTCATATTATATGTTTTTCAAAAAGAGAGTCACTATCATGTTCCAAGTAATAATATTAAATATTAAAGTTTTGATTTTGAAGCAAAGTGTTCAATTGAAGTTAATGAAAGTGTTTATTAAAAAAAAAGAGGTTCATTAAATTAAAAACAAAAATTACTGTTTTAAGGAACATGGATGAAGATGAGGTGAGTAAGAAGAAGGTAGGGTATGATTCAGATTACAGAAGATAGGGAATTACAAGAATCGGAGCTTGTTTCGTCCTTCTGAGCTCTAATGGAGGCACTATCCCTTCTTCCCATAAACACTCTCACAAATAACCACATTTCTCTCACTGCTTCTTCTAATTATGCTCCACTCTCTTCTTCCTTACAACTCAATCCTTCTTTGACTTCAAGAACCCTCACTTTGGTATTCATTCATTCAATTCTATTGAAGTTTTCTGCATATTTTGCTTTCTGGGTCCCAAGTGGAATCATGATAACTGTGTTTCTCTTTGCAGAGAAAGAGGGTCGTTCGTGTACAAGCCGAGAGTGAGGATTATGAATTGAAGCAAATGAGGGATATGGCTGCTGCCAGAAAGAGATGGGAAGCTCTGGTATTTTTCAATTTCATAAGCTTTTTCCTTTTTTCATGATAGCCGCAATTGTAGCTGCATTTGTTCGCAATGCTAAGAATTACGACCAAGCCACTGTGAAATGTAAAACCTTATAAGCAAAATGCCTGTGGACGGATGACTAATGAGGAGATTAGAGTGGAATTGAATTTTTCACAATCTTGTTTGTTGTTCATTGTTTGGGATTTCTCAACAGTAAAACAGAATGATAATTGATAAGATATCTTGTTCTTGTATGATAAACCCCTTTATGACCATGGTGTTGATTAAAATATAGGGTGGACCCTGTAAATTTTTCTTGCGGTTTGCTTGCTTGTTTTTGTAGATCAGAGATGGAAAAGTTAAAGTTCTTACCCCAAGGGAAGCTGGGTACGCAGTTCAGCTTTCAGGCAAGCCCCTTCTTGATGTCCGTCCCTCCAATGAGCGCAACAAGGTTTGTCTTTGAATTCAGGTGTTGCTTTTGTTTACCTTTTAGCCAATGCATCATAGTAGGGGAATATAAGTGGAACAATTTGACATTTCAAACACGTTATTGCTGTGGTCAGACATCATTGAAGCTAATTACCATGATGGTAATTGATCTTATGTAGCTGTAAAGAAAGCATCAGATGGATTTCCCTATGAGTTTAACTTTGTTCATTATACTAATTTTTTTTCTTATTGCAAATAAGTAATCTGACTCTTTAGCCTATATTTTCACTTCATTGTTGTGATCTTTGCATGTTCTTTTTGTGTGTTTTGAAGGCCTGGGTTAGAGCTTCAACCTGGATTCCAATATTTGATGTTGATAATAAGCTAGATTTTGGAACCGTTCCCAGAAAAGTCACAAATTTTGTTATGGGTATTTAAAATCCCATGCTGATACTTTCGTTATTAACTTTTTGTTAGACTTTTTTAATTTGTAAAATAATTTGGAACATTTCATTAGAAATGTACTACATATTACTTCTGTTGTGTTGAACAGGAGGTTGGTGGAGTGGCATGCCTACACTATCTTATGACAGGTATCATAAACTATAATTTTCTCTTCTGATTTGTTGTCCATGTACATGAGTTTATAATTCATTTTTTTCCTCTCTACAACAGCCAGTTCTTAACCAAAGTTGCAGAAAAGTTCCCCAAAGATTCTGAATTAATTGTTGCATGCCAGAAGGGACTGAGGTGAGATTTATACACTCGATTGATTGATTGCACCCTCAATTTGGTTATTTCTGATTCTGATTATCTGTTTGGTTAAAATGTATTTGATACTTCCTCTGGCATTTTTAATCCTATCCTATTATAGTTTTCCAATCTTTGGCTCCTAAAATTTTGGTGCATGGAGGAAACTATCTGTCGTTTAACTAGTATCAAACAAACAGCAAAGTTTTCTTGTAGTTGATTGAATCTCATTTTCTGGCTAGATCACTTGCTGCTTGTGAACTACTGTATAATGCTGGCTACAAAAATCTGTTTTGGGTTCAAGGAGGATTTGAAGCTGCTGAAGAAGAGGCATGTTTTCCTATTTAAATTTTGTGGAATTTGTATTTGATTTACTTTACTTTACCAGGGAAAGAAAATTGGCTAATCTGGTGTGCTCATTCCTTTTTTTACCTAATTTAATTTGCAGCAGGATCTCATTGTAGAGGGCCCATCACCTCTCAAATTTGCTGGAATTGGTGGCGTGTCAGAATTCCTTGGGTGACTATTTAGTCTCTCTCCTTTTTCAGGCTTAATGCATGTGATAATATTGTTGACGAAATCTATTTGGTCTTGTCAATTTGAAGTTATCTCTATTGGATAACAAAAGTTATTTTATTATCTATACTGTTAGCAATGTTTTTACAATGAAGTCTTGCCACATTAAAATATTATATATACTTTGACGGGCTTCAACAGCATAGACCTTTGAAATATTTCTAAGGAGGGGCAAAAAGGACACTGACAAGAACAAGTCTGTTATGCTGAGTGTGGTAACGGTTGACATGGTAGTTAAAATTGAGATCTTATTGAAGATCATAAAGGGAAATATGGGTCTTAAATTGGAAGATTGTAACACGGATTATAAGATCTTACAAATTTTATAAAATTTGTATATTCACACACAAAACCATTATATCTCACTCAAAATTCATAACTGAACTTCATAATATATAAAATAGTACATCATTTAACACCACATCCTAGTTACATAGGAGTAACTCCTTCCTAACTACAAAAACAGTAACAACATAACACTCCATCTAGACCAAATAATTTTGTAAGTTAAATTCACAATCTGCATAGAGACCTTCCATCATTTCCATCTCCTTCACCATTCAAATCAGCGATGCGTAAATCATGCTGATGTAACTTTCATCCTCCTCAACTTGGGCCTGAACCAAGTTTTCATCTAAATCCAATGCTTTATTCTGCTAATGCTCACCTTCCTTAGTCTACTCTTCATCGGATGGACAATCATCAATATTATTTTGAGTTGGCTTTCTTGTTTACTTCTTCTTAGCTCATTTTGAATTAGCCATAACAAAAACATCATTCATAGTTCAGGGGTTTTTCCTATTTGAGTTGGTAAGGGTGAATGTAATAAGCAATCTTTTGGTAATTGTGGGTGTGAGGCCAAGGAGAGAATTCTCTACTTTACCTTTTTTCTGGTTTTTGTCAGCTTGAGTAATACCTAGACCTATCATGCTTACTAATTTATAATTGATTGGAAACAGTAGTACAAAATCTTTATTCTAAATCCACCTTATCATGGTTCGATGTATGACTTGGACCAGGCTTTTTAATTGCATGCAATGTTGGTGTAAGCTTATAGAGCACCCCTACTTGCTACAGGGGATGCTGTAGGAGAGTGATTTGGTAGTGACCGTAGCGAGCTATAGTGTCACTATTTGTTGATCCCAAAATATCTTAGAACATAAGGCATTAGAACTTCTTTTGGAGGGCCATCTTTGGGATTTTAATTTCCAAAATTGAAATCCATAGATTTAATAGTAATGATAAGATAAAAAATACTCGGGTTAGGTTTAGAAGATGATGACACAGATGATTCAATCTAGGAAACTTGTATTTGACTCTTATTGATCTTTACTGGTGTTAGAAGTGGGTTTTTAAGCCTAACTCAACGTCACAAAACCGGCTTGTAAGGTGACGTTTGCACCCCACTTATAAACTATGAAATTGTCTTATCTCTAGTCGATATTGGACTTCCAACACACCCCTTCACGCCGAGGTATATACATCTCGTGCATTGGACTAGAAATTAATGGGTGGTCCATTTAGCGGCCCGATAGCAGGTCGAAAAGAATGTCCAAGAAATCTCGCTAAGATAGATTTTTTTTTTAAACAATGGCTCTGATACCATGTTAGAAGTGAGTTTTTAAGCCTAACTCAACCCTTCAAAACCGACTTGTAAGGTGAGGTTTACACCCCACTTATATATTATAAAATCGTCTTATCTCTAGTCGATGTAGGACTTCCAACAACTTGTATGGTTTGTTTATGACTATGTCTTCTTATTGTTAATTATAAATGTTAGAAAATTTGAGAAACTTTTGTCATTTTTTAGCATTTATGTATATATTATATAAACGGTTAAGAAATGGACTTTAAGTCTAACTCAACTTCACAAAACTGACTTATAAGGTGAGTTTTGCACCCATATATATATATATATATATATATATTATAAATTGGTATTATCTCTAGTCAATGTGGGACATCTAGCACAACCCCCTCACACACTAAGGTATATACATCTCGTGCGTGAGACTAGACATTATTGGGTGGTTTGATAACGGATGGAATAACAGACCCAAGAAATTTTGTTAGGATAGACTCTAACAATGACTCTGATACCATTTTAAGAACTTTAAGTTGAATTCAATTCTACAAAACCGACTTGTAAGATGAGGTTTGCACCCATATATATACTATAAATTACCTTTATCTCTTGTCAATGTGGGACTTCTAACATAAACTATAATTTCTTTTTGAAATATTAGTTGTCCCTTGTATCTGCTTTAGTGTTTTTGGAACTAGTTGCTACACCTTGTCATCCAGGATTTTAAACAGTGACTTTGAAAAAAAATTACATTACTGGTGATGCATATAGAAGTTCCATGAAAGATAAAAAGTTTTATGTTTTGTTGTCTAGCAATTGATAACTAGTTTTTAAAAAAAATTGAGCTAAACTTGAAAATGTTTTCTCTCAAGTTTGGCTTCCCTTGATCCTTAGTGTAGAAACGGAAGAGATAAGGGAAATGCGTTTTGTATTTCTAGATTGCCTAGAATTCATCATAAATGATTCTAGCAATGTTTGCTGGAAATGGCAACACAAAGCTATGTAGCCTAATTTCCTTGTTGCATCACAGTAAAAATTTTAACATCAAGAGAATGTTAGAATTGTAGGCTGAGTTCAAGAGGTGGGAGGGGGACTATGGAGGATTTATGCAATGAGAGAGGTAATTTTTACTAGAGCAGTTTGATCAAGGTTGTAAAACAAGTTTTACACATATTTGAGATGCATTATTAAGGCTTTTATAGTTCCAATAATGTCAAGTATGTGTAATATCAATAGAAAAGGTATGAGAGAAAAGAATAGTACCAAAATTTATACTGGTTCATTCTATCACAAGAGCTACATCTAGTTTCCTAACCACCTTGATTAGACAAGTCCACATTATTTTCTAGTTTTTCAAGAACACCTTAAGAAAACAAGAAAATACAATGTATACAACAAGATCTTGAACCTTATAAGGTTTTCTATTGTCACTTGTGAAATCCTATCACAAACAATACCTTTGACAACCCTAGTCAAGATCAAATAGACTAGAGAAATTAGAAAAGGGAACAAGATCATTTGGACAGGTTGTAGCACAAGATGAGAAGAAAAAGGTACAAAGGTGATCACAGTGTGATTTGCATCTGCTCAATCAATTATGCTGAAGTAACTGATTTAGTAAAAGTAACTACAAGAAGTGTTTTTCTAGCTTGTAGAGTTTGTCTCTATGTTTAAAAATGATTTAGAACTTTTTCCAATATTTATTTGATTGACTAAAGATTGATTAAGATAGCTCTAATACAAAACTGTCAGTTTTAATCGATTAAAAATTTGTTTTAATCCATTAAAACATGTTAAGATATCATTAATATCTTATTTTCTGTTTCTACTGTTATTAGACTTCAAATGTGTTTTGGGCTTAGCCCATATTTTCTTGATTATAAATACAACCCCTATGTGTATTTTCTACACAAGGGAGATTAATCTCAAACCCTATTTTCTCTATATTCAACATGGTATTAGAGCCAGGTTAGAGCCTATCCAAGCGAGAATTTTTGGACATTCTGTTCCGCCAGCTATCGGGCCGTTAACGGATCACCCACTAATTTCTAGTTCCACGCACGAGATGAATATACCTCGGCGTGAGGGGGTGTGTTGGAAGTCCCATATCGACTAGAGATAAGGTCAATTCACAATATATAAGTAGGTGCAATCCTCACCTTACTAGCCGGTTTTGTGGGGTTGAGTTAGGTTTAAACTATCTTCCACTACTTCGTCCACTTCTGTCGCCTCCATGTCTGATTCATCCGTTTTTCCTCCAAATATTAATGTGCACTTGCCCATTGATTAGTGAGATGGCAAGAATTATTCGACATGGGCGTCCGACATTAAACTTTGGCTTGAGAGTCAGGAGTATCTTGATCATCTTACCCTCAAAGTAGAATTGATGCTCACTTATGCATGGTTCTCAAGAATACGATTCACGCTTCTTTGAAACCATTGTTTCGTGCCTACGACACATCTTATGAAGTCTGGGAACAAGCCAAATTACTATACACCAATAACACTCAACGTCTATATGGTGTCTGTCACGACCTGCTTAATGTTGTTGCTTCTCGTACGTAGGACCCTGTGGCAGTAAGGTGACTGATCTTTTTCATGAATTTAATGAAGTATTACCTCCTACCTCTACTCCTGCTGAAGAAATCGAGCAACGATCATAGTTCTTCATGGTTGTGATGTTACACGGGCTTGCTGAAAAATATTCCCATGTCCGTGATCATATTTTAGGTTCTACTGTTATACCCAATTTTACCTCTACCTTTTCCACCCTTTTGTGTGTGCCTTGTCAACCTTCCGTTGATCTACCTTTTCATGCCAATGATTCCTCTGCTTTGGTATCTCACTGTGCCGGAGAAAGGGCATCACAAGTGTGATCATTGTGGCAAGTTCGACCACAAAATTGATTGGTGTTATGCCTTACGTGGTTGTCCTCCTCGATCTGCTGCTGTTGCGCACACTGATCCTCTGTCAGAACCATCTTCTGCGAATCCTCATTCATCTGTTTTCGCCACCGACAAATCTGCTCTCTTCAATGAATTTCTCAAATGGAGTGAGGATCGTAAGCTATCTAGTTCCATGACTTTTGTTGCCCACACGAGTACATCTTTTGCTAGTCTGACTCAATCTTTGTCTTTTGGTCCTTGGGTGTTCGACTCAAGTGCCACCGATCACATTACTAGTAACAAATCTGTGTTTTCCTCTTTGTCCTCTCCAGATAATTTACCCTCTGTTAGAATGGCTAATGGGTCTTGTGTTTTAACTAATGGTGTTGGAACTGGCGATCATTTTCTCTTTTTATTCATTGATAATGTTCTTTATGTCCCTAAGTCTCCTTTTAACTTATTATCCATTAGTTGTCTAACTCAATCTCTTGTTTTTGTTATTTCCTTTACCCAATCTTTTGTTTGTTTATAAGACCAGAGTTCGAGACAGGTGATTGGCTCCGGATGTGAGTCTCATGGTCTTTATTATCTCCGCCGCTCTTCTCATGTTGGCATAGTTATGGAGTCTCCATCTCTTCTTCTTCATGCTTAGTTAGGTCATCCTAGTCTTGTCAAGTTACAACAGCTTGTTCTTGGCTTCTCCAAGTTGTCCAAGTTGGTGTGTGAGTCATGTTAGTTAGGCAAGCATAGTCATAGTTCTTTTCCTCGTAGTGTCACATACAGTGCTTCGTCCCCTTTTGCCTTAGTTCATTTTGACATTTGGGGACTTAGTCGTGTTGCATCTAGTCTAGGTTTTCAATACTTTGTTACTTTTATTGATGATTATTCACGATGCACTTGATTATTTTTAATGAAGAGTTGTTCTGAAGTATTTCATATCTTTCAATCCTTTTTTAATGAAATTCAAACTCAATTTGGTGTTCCTATTAAAATTTTGTGAAGTCATGATGGTCGTGAATATCATTCCAATTCTTTTAAATAATTTATGGCTTCGCATGACATTCTGCATCAAACTTCTTGTTCATATACACCTCAACAAAATGGGGTGGCTGAACAGAAAAATAGACATCTTATTGAAACCATTCACACTCTTTTAATTCATGGTGAGGTTCCTCAATCTTTTTGGGGTGATGTTGTTCTTACTGCCTGTTATCTTATTAATTGTATGCCTTCTGTTTTAAATAATAAAATATCTAATTCCATTTTATTTCCTCATGAACCTCTTCATCCTTTACCTCTCAAGGTTTTGGGGTATACATGTTTTGTGCACAATTTTAGTCCTGGGCTTGATAAATTGTCTCTTCGATCACACAAATGTGTTTTTTTAGGGTTGACGCGATCCCAAAAAGGATACAAGTGTTTTTCTCCTTCTCTTAACCGTTATTTTGTTTGTGCAAATGTCACATTCAATGAGTCTTCCCTTTACTATAAAAGTTCTTCTCATTCCACTGAGTCTCCATCTAATACCGTCGATTTTCTAGTCCTGTCAATATTCTATGATATGTGATCTTCCAAGTGTGCCTTGTACGTCGTTAGTTTCTGCTCCACCACCTCTTCAAGTTTATAGTTGCCGCCATTATCCTCAACAACCAGCGAATGACTCATCTCAAGTGTCAACTACTGTGTCTCCTCCAGATCCGACAACTGAGTCTCCTCCGGATCCGACAACTGAGTCTCCTCCGGATCCGACAACTGAGTCTCCTCCGGATCCGACAACTGAGTCTTCCCTTCCATCGAGTGACCTTCCAATCGCCCTCAGAAAAGGTATCCGTTCTTCACGTAATCACTTTCCTCATTATATTGCTTTAAGTTACCATAGATTGTCTTCACCGTTTTATGCCTGTCTTTCGTCTATTTCTTCTGTCACCATTCCAAACTCTGTTCGTGATACCTTAGCCCATCATGGTTGGCGTCAGGCCATGCTCGATGAACTGAGTGCTCTTCATAATAGTGGAACTTGGGAGCTTGTCCCATTACTGTCTGGGAAATCTGTTGTTGGTTGCCGGTGGGTGTTGATCGTCTCAAAGCACGTCTTGTGGCCAAAGGTTACACCCAAATCTTTGGGTTGGATTATGGTGATACTTTTTCTCGAGTTGCGAAGATGGCTTCTATTCGTCTATTTATTGCCATGACGACTCTTCAAAAGTGGCCTCTTTATCAACTGGATGTTAAAAACACATTCCTTAATGGTGATTTGCAAGAAGAGATTTATATGGAGGAACCTCCTGGGTTTGTTGCTCAGGGGGAGTCTTCTGGGTTGGTATTGCGTCTTCGTAAATCTTTATATGGCCTAAAACAGACTCCAAGGGCCTGGTTTGGAAAATTTAGCAATGTTGTTCAACAATTTGGTATGACTCGGTGTGAGGCAGATCATTCAGTTTTTTATCGTCACTCAAGTGCTGGGTGTGTTTACTTGATAGTGTATGTTGATGACATCGTTCTTACTAGTAATGATAACCATGGCATCTCTCAGATGAAACAACATTTTTGTGATCATTTTTAGACCAAAGATCTTGAAAAACTTAGATATTTCTTGGGTATTGAGGTGACACAGTTCGACAAAGATGGTATTGTAATTTCTCAAAGGAAGTATGCACTAGATATTTTTGAAGAAACTGGGTTGATGAATTCAAAATCTGTTGACACACCCATGGATCCATATACTAAACTTCTACCAAATCAGGCGAAACCTATGCAAATCCCGAAATAGAAGATTAGTTGGGAAATTGAATTATCTTACAGTTACTTATCCTAACATTTGCTTTGCAGTCAGTGTGGTAAGCCAATTTCTTAACTCTCCGTGCAAAGATCATTGGAATGCAGTCATTCGTATATTGAAGTACATTAAAGGATCTCCTGGAAAAGGGTTGATATATGGTTGTAATAAGCATACAAGAGTTGTTTGTTATTCAAATACTGATTGGGCAGGATCTCTTGCTGATAGAAGGTCTACATCCGAATATTGTGTCTCCATTGGAGGTAACTTGATCTCTTGGAAAAGCAAGAAACAAAGTATTGTGACAAGGTCTAGTGCATAAGCAAAATATAGAGCCATAGCTTTAGTCACTTGTGAGCTTGTTTGGCTTAAGTAGTTGTTGAAAGAGTTACAGTTTGGAGACGTTAATCAAATAACACTTATATGTGACAATCAAGCTGCTCTTCATATTAGTTCTAATGCTGTCTTTCATGAGAGGAATAAATACATTGAGATTGATTGTCATTTCATTCGAGTAAAGATTATGTCTGGAGACATCAAGACTAAGTTTGTTAACTCAAGTGATTAGTTAACAAATATTTTCAATAAGTCTTTACGAGGATCGAGAATTGGTTATATTTGTAACAAGCTTGGTACATACGATTTGTATGCACCAGCTTGAGGGAGAGTGTTAAGATATCGTTAATATCTTATTTTCTGTTTCTACTGTTATTAGTTTTCATATGTATTTTGGGCTTAGTCCATATGTTCTTTATTATAAATACAATCCCTATATGTATTTTCTACACAAGGAAGATTAATCTCAGACCCTATTTTCTCTATATTCAACAAAACAGAAGGCAATCTCTTGCTGCAAATCTTTAATCAATTAAAACGAGTTTTTAACATATTAAAATAAATTTTAATTGACTAAAATAAACAGTGAGACTATCAAACTGTGAAATCTTTAAGTAGTTTTAATCAATTATTTTGCATCCGTAATTTATTAGAATGTTCTTTCTGACAAACTCAATAAATCTAAGAACATTTTATCATATTAAAAGATTTTTTTAATCCATTAAAACAGAACTTAACATTTCTAACAAGCTAAAATACTCCCAAACGAATTACTTAACCAAAGCAGGATCAAAAATAAAGAAACCAATTACGACGTATTTAAACCACAACACTTGCATAATCCATCAACATAGCATATTTGATTAGACTCATCAAATCTTCAAACTTGAAAGTATCAAATCTTTAAATTTCAAGCTTCTATATCAGTAGAGAGTAGTTCCATGCAGATTTGAGTCACGATCTAGTCTCTAGTTGATGAAGACTCATATGTAGCTGAATGTTCATTGCTTGTTGGATATAATTGCATGATATTTTTATATCATTTTGATTGCAATTTGCAGCCTTCAAATGTTCTTTTATATATTCAAAAAATTAGGATATGATTGCAAATTTCTGACTTAATAATTATTTCTAGTTGGACTGATCAACAAAGAGCAGCTGCAGCCAAGGAAGGCTGGGGATATAGATTAGTGTTTTCTGCACGCCTGGTATTTTACCCGTTGTGGACCTTCACTTGTATATTTTATTTCTAAATCTTTACGTTCACGAGTTTGACATTTGTGGCACAGATTGGAGTGTTTCTTTTTGCCGACGTGCTATATATTGGTGCTCAGCAAATTGGGCGCTATCTTCAGGATATCAGGACCCATTGAGGTAAGTTTTTGATCAATCCTCACGGAGACAATATTCATTGTGGATGATACAGACAGCAGGATAAACAACTCAATTTTGGATGCTGACCCAATTGGTAGAATCTCAATGCTCAGTTAGGAAGCCATTTTAATGTAGATTTCTTCCATGTGGCTTTGTACTAATACCTTTTGGCCAAATGCTTGTACTTTTCTAAGAATTTTCCATTAAAAGAAAATCAACTGTCATATAGTCATATTACTATTCCATTAATGTTTCTGTTTTGGTTATGTGTATATATTGTAAATGGCCATGTATGATATACTAGATTAGTTCCGAATCCTGGTTATATTGTTGTAGAAGTTCTCTGGCGACTGTGACTGTTCAATGTGCTCTGTTGTTTTTGTTTGTATCCATTTAGCATTTCTTCATTACATCCTTTTGAAATATTTATGTTGTCTTTGAAGTTTGATGATCAATTCTGAAAAGATATTGTGGAACCAGAGGTAAACGTTGAGATTTAAGTAGTAGTGAAATATTGGTTAGCACCCCAGGATGTATTTTTAGTTCATTGTCTTTTCCTAAATTGTTAAACCGAGTAAAGAAACTCATCTATCTGTTTCATTAGCTGTGGATCTGTGAAAGTTTGTTGTGATTTAGTTTATCAGTATTGCAGAATTTGTAAATGCTGAATTGTCATATGCATGCCAGCTCCTTGTTTATCTCTTAATCTAGCTGATTGACCCGTCATAAACAACTTTTGGAAACTCTTGAGCAGCTTAAATTGCAGGCATCCATCACATTCTAGTAACATTTTATGGAAGCAGATTTAGTAATAGATGCTTTAAATATTCTTATTTAGATACAAAAGATGACTATTTACTAAAAACTAAGTGGTCAATATAATCGGAAGTTGATTTTTTTTTTTTCTGGACTTTTTAACGATTGTTTTGGATACTAGAGTAACGGTGTACCCTTCTCTAACTTCAAGGAGAAAAAAGTAACACCTATTAGAAATAAGAAAATAAAACCACGAGGAAAATACTAAAGAAGAAACTAATTTTCTTTATTTTTCTCTTCAGCAGATTTTGGTGTCATATTAAGAAAACATTATGCTCTTTTTATAATGAGAAAATTAAGCATCAATGTAAATTTTTCCCAATGTAAGACCTCTCTTCTCACTTTGTCATCATGTTGCTTACTTTTTTATAGGTCATAGTAAGATTGAAATTTTATTGTGATGTCAAAAATGAATTTTAACACGTGAGTCAACTTACAAGTTCGAATCGGGTTGACTGGTGAAAAATTCAAATATTTTAAAATTGAGTTAAATTGAATTTAACTTATTTAATCCACATGTTAAATGGGTTCGAGCTGGGTTGAAGGCGAGATGACCTACTTAACCCACAAATATTTTTTTACAATTTATTTTTTAAATTTTTTTGTTATAATTATTTATTGCTTTTAATTATATAAGCTTACTATTTCATATTTTTAAACTAGATTATTACTCAATAATATTTGAATAGTTTGAATTTTTAATTAATTTGTTTGTCAAGTTATATATGTTGATATTTTAATTTTTAACTATTATCTTTATAATAATATTTTGAGAATTAGTGAATACTTTGATTTCACTATTACAAAAAATAAATTAAGTCAATCCACTCTCAATGTAATGTAATAAATATATAAAATAAATTACGAAAGAAAAATTTGTAAGTAAGTCAACCCACTAATCATCAACCTATGATGGATCGGGTTGGATTGCAAAATTTCTAGTTCACCAATAAATAAGTCGGGTTTAGCTAATCTTTTTTTAGCTCAACACATGTGAGTCTGGTTGACAACTTTAAATTTTTATAAACTTGTCGATCTTAACTAGTTTTGTCATAATTATTAAATAGATCCTATCAATCCTAATCAAAGAAGTCACCATTTTCTTTCAACAATTAGACTCTTTCAGGGGTCTCATTACCTATCACAAAATAACAAATGTTTAGTTTTATTTTTCTAGTATTCTTCACTGATATATTATACAATAATAAAAGATAAAATTGTTTATGATATAAGAATAACACTTGAAAGAAAGGATATATAAATAAAATTTCATTAATTTTTAATAAAAATTATAAATGTTCGTTTTCAATAAGTCACGTTTGTTTTTTTAAGTATTTCTTAACTAATACTTTTGAATAAAATAAAAGATAGATTTGTTTAAGGTATAAGGTTAAAATATCTTTTACGTCCTAATTTTCGTTAAGTTTTGTCAAATAAATCCTAATTTTGGTTTTGTGTTCAAATATGTTCAAATTTTCGTTAATTTTGTTCAATTGAGTCTTTTTTTGCTAATACTGTTTAAATTATTAACGGCCATGAACATTGACTGTCACGTGTCACTTTGTGGCTTTTTTGAATTTTTTATTTATTTATTTATTTTTTAATTATTTTTAATTTTATTAAATGTTTACTTGTTAACCTAGTAGCGTGTCACGTGTCAAAGTCAATGTTCTATATTCAATTTGGTCCTTATATTTGTTATTTTTGTTCAATTTAGTCTTAATTTTGTTTAAAATTGACCAAATTTAATTTATATATCAAAGTTATAATGATGTGAATTTGAATATATTATATAAAAATATATAATAAAAAATGTGAATTTTAATATAAAAATTAAATTTGGTTTCAATTTGAAAAGGGACCAAATTTGTTCATGTTAACAAAAATTGAGACTAAATTGAACAAAAGTAACAAATATAGAGACCAAATTGAATATAAAACATTGACTTTGACACGTGACACGTTGTTGGGTTGATACGTGGACAATTAAAAGAATTAAAAAAAAATTTAAAAAATATAAAAAAAAATTCAAAAAAATAAAAAAAATTCAAAAAAATAAAAAAATGACACGTGGCAGTCACTGTTCATGGCCATTAATGATTTAAACAATGTTAGTAGAATAGGATCTAATTGAACAAAATTAACAAAAATTGGGACCTATTTGAACACAACACCAAAATTAGGACTTATTTGACAAAACTTGATGAAAATTGGGATCAAAAATGTATTTTAACTAAGATATAAAGATGACCATGAGAAAAGATATAAAATAAATCTTTTTGATACGGTTCACTCTCGTTATTTCCTTTGTTGTAAGAATTATATGATCTAATAATACTTAGATATGGTACATTCTCTCCTTATATCCTTTGTAAGATTTTTAAAATATAATACTTTGATATGGTACACTCTCGTTATATTCTTCATAAGACTTTGAAGGTCTAATACTTATATAAGGTACACTCTCATTATATTCTTTGTAAGACTTTTACGATCTAGTACTTAGTGTTAGAATTAATTGACGAATTAATTCTATTAGTGACTCATTTGAAATATTATGATGGGCCCAATTGTGATTTAATAAAATCTAAAGACTTATTGGTTATTATTATGGGAAGTGATAATAAAA
>Ga0099822_1005219_pt1 | contig 16960 bp, 6 predicted proteins | sample CowpeawhiteBW_FD_76839 | JGI IMG/M metagenome (GOLD analysis project Ga0099822, IMG submission 76839) | Root nodule microbial communities of legume samples collected from California USA - Cow pea white BW | ecosystem: Host-associated > Plants > Roots > Nodule | place: USA: California | collected...
AAAAAAAAAGTGGGTTATTATGTAAACTAGTCTCTATGTACATAATAACACACACACACACACACACACACACATATATATATATATATATATATATATATATATATATATATATATATATATATATTTTCTATTGCATGTAATATGAAGCTGTAAATCCAATTGAGGAAAAGACATCATAAAAAATGTAAGAAGCACAAAAAAGATGTAGGCAAAGCAAGAAAGTAAAAAACTTAACCATCTTGGTTCTTATTAAAGAGATTATTGAACAAATCCTTCCTGAACAGCACTAATAGAAACCATCCACAACCCATCGAGAGAACAGAAAAAAATTGTACTCAAAATGTTTGGGTGACAGGTAAGGAGAAGGAGAATAATATTTGGGCATTCAATAATAGATTGTCACTGAAAGATACTCAAGGAGAAATGTTCCCTCTTAGTTCTCAAATACCATAATTTTGCCACCGAAAAACTGAATTCTGTCTTAGGTTGATTAGAAATTGCTAGTAACAATTCTAGTAGGAATCAGAGTAATTAATAAAATATAAATGGCCAGAGTTATGATAAACTGCTTATTCTACCAGAAGTATAATAAATAATAACTAAATATAACTCCTTCAGCTAAAATAAATCAGCTGATTGGAATCACCTATAACACAGAACCATGGAGAATTCTCTGACATAACATAAAAAGCTTTTATTTTCTTATTTTATATCTCAGTATTTTCGTGAGATTATAAAAAAACTGTATCCTCATGGAATATAAGAATCACAAACTTTTGGCTTATCAATTGAGGAAGATGAAAACCTGCAAACACAGCTCCTCAATAGGCATTCTCTTAATTTCAGGATCCTGAAAATCTAACAAAGAATCTGCTTGAACTTTTGAATATAGATGATAACAAGCTCCAGGATGACAGCGACTAGCACATCCCTCTCTTTTCTTAGCACTAGCTTTTGAAATCCAAGATGATTGGAGAGTAAACAAATCTTTGCAAGGATCATAACTTTTTTCTTTGACAAGCCCAGTGTCGATAACATAAACTAAATCATCCAGAGGGACAGCAGTTTCAGCAATATTTGTAGAGAGAACAATTTTGCGACAACCATGGGTTGCAGGCATAAAAGCCTCATTTATCTCAGAGGCCAGAACCATTGAATGCAGAGATACCACCTTAAACTTTGATCTTTTATTGAAAAATGAGGATGAAAGTAATCTTTCACGTGTTCTAACTATCTCATCCCAGCCTGGAAGGAAAACAATGATGCTTCCATCTTTTGAATCAATACATATTTTTCTTAAAAGTTGTTCTATCAGAACAACATCAACATCTTTAAGGTTGGCTGTTGCAAGATATCTATCTAGTAAATTTTTCTCTTCTTTGACAGAAAAATCCTTATTCATGTACTTCTTCAGCAATTCAACAGCTACTGGCTGGTTTTCTTTCTCAGCTATCTCTAAAGCAGTTGTTCCATCTTTGGCCTTTAAATGGCAATTAGCCCCTAATGATAAGAGCATGCACATATCATCCACTTTACCTTTTCCAGCAAACACCATTAATGCATTGAGGCCAGTTAATGAATGCTGATAATCAAAAACCTTTGGCTTAGCTTTACGATACACAAGCTCTAATAGTGAGCACCAGTCATCATTAGACCAAGCCAAATGTATTGCTTCATCTAGAGACAGCTTTTCTACTTGACTAAGCTCATGGTTATCTCCACCTGATTTTACAATAGAAAGTACATCCTCCAAGTAGTAATTTTTTACCTAAGAAAAAAGCAAGAGGATGTTATAGTCAAATGTGATAACTTACGAGTTATTTAACAAAAGAATACTGTACACACACCGGATACGTGAGCCTTGGAACATAGATAATTGGGCAGACACCAAAATATTGAGAAAATCTTGTAGCATCAAAACTACCACTCATCAGTATCTGTAATACGAAGCAGATGGAACATAAATGCTACAAAGATTGATAAAAACTAAAAAAAGATATGCGTAGCAAAAGAAACAGAATACATATACATATATATGAACATACCAGACGTAGGTGGGGATTTGAAGGCAGGATCTCTCTGCATACAAGTTAAAAAAAAAACGTCAAAAGCCATTGTAAATTTATACACAGCATATCAAGGTTGCTATAACAATATATTGAGACTGTGGGACATAGGTAACAGGATAATTATCCAGTATCCAGAATCTGGACCATCACAGGGCCAACTAACTCATCCTGTAAAACCACAGTATGAGGCTGTTTTCTCAAGGAAAGCCACCAGGCCAGTTCACACTCTTACTAAAGCGCAAATTCTGACAGATGATTAAAAAATATAGGACACATAAAAACAGAAGAAGATCCAAACGATAATCAATATTTGTGTATTCTTGAGAGTATTCACCTTCCAAATATAATGAACTTAAAAAAGTAAAAGGATTATTTTATGGAACATTTTAAGTGGACTACTTTTAATGAACCTGAAAACATACTGAGAATACGTTATAGTCCTATTGATGATGGACAAGGTGAAATTTTTCCTGATCAAGAGAGACATAGGAAGCTAGTGGGAAAATTCACAATTAAAAGACCAAACATTTCTTTTGCAATCAGAGTTCTTCATGAATTCATCCAATGTCTTCATATTAACCATTAGAACGTTGTTCCAGGGAAAGGATTGTTGTATGAGTACAAAGGAGAGTGCCACAACAGTGCTCAACTCAACTATTACACATTATTAAATACACTATTACCCTTATACAACGTTTGAATATGTTCATCAATAGGAGTTGAACAATATATAGATATGACATAGGAATATATAAAAACTTTCCTGTTAATACATACATATACATAATCTTGATCATGATTATATGCTTATTTCTATAATTATAATGGGGATTTCCACAATAGGTTTATGGATTTCTAACTTCTAAAATAAATTACCATGTCTGCCCTCATTAACGATGTGTTGGAACTGCAAAATTATTTTAGACTATCTCCATGATTTGATAGTCTAATTAGTTTGGATTATGATTTGCATAAGGGTGTGTCCCATGCTTCAGATCAGTATGAAGAAGCAGATGTGTTCATATGCAGACATAAAGACGTGTCAATAGCATTACTATCTACAGCAAATATCATTCTTGGATGAAGGAACAGCCAGACGACTGTAATTTGAAGATTAATATGACATTGATAGTTATTTGTACTCAGTTTTAACAAAATGATTAGTTAAAGAAAAGTTGAATAAGCAAGTCCTACAAACATTGATTTTATTTAGGGAGACAAGGGAACTTGACATTATTTTATAAAAAAGTTGATTTTATTAGATTAAAGGATACAAAGTGAAAATGCTAAGAATAACTTGTGATGAACAAAACAATGAAAGGCAACAAGATCACAGAAACTAAAATTAATAGAATTTTGCAATAACTCAGAAATTAAGCACAAAGTGAAAATTTAAACAAAATTAGTAAGGAAAGGAGATTTTCAATGAAATGCAGTAGAAGAAAGTATCAGCATCCGTGAACAGCATAAAATTTAATTGATTGCCAGCTAGGATCTCCACATAATATGAACAGCTACAGCCTAATATGCTGCAGGAATTATACTTTGATATTTAATGGAAAAATACTACAAAGTTATATGATAATAAGGCCCTTTCACCTGAGGATTGCCAACATGAGGTCTGAGTAGCTGTCCCTTTCGTCAATCTCATCCTGTACAGCAAATGAAGGTCAAATAACATACCAATTTAATGCTAAAAAAGAAGACTCGGCATATGCTCAATTTATGCATGACTAATGAAGACAGGATAAATGAAGACAATTGAACTTCGCATCACAAGTTTTTTAGGTTCCTATTACTTTAAAGGCCTAACTATGTTTATAATTATTTTGGGTTTAGCATAGAACAGAAGCATAAACTTTAACTATCTTTTGAAGATTAAGCACCGTTTTGGAGCTCTAACAAATAATAATAAAGGTAAAATCGATAAATTACCATAATTATGTGAGTAATACTAGAAACGTCACCCTTCACATGCTGTCTCTCCGAAAAATGGGAACCTGTAGAAGCCAAAGCCTTCAATAGAACTCCAGGAGTACACAGCACAATTGATGAGTGGCTTCCACCTTCACTTTCAAACTGTACCTGGACAGTAGTTTAAAATATCAGAATCAGTACTAAGAAAGAAGGTAATAAGTTCTAACATTGGGTACTGGATTTCTCAACAAAAAGCCTCTTGGAACACAGTCTGTAAAAGAAATTATTATTGGCACCCCAAAAAGAAATAAAGGAAAAGGGACAACAGATTACTACTGGGCTTATGTTAAATTACATTAGATTTTAAAAGTACTGAATATATGGTTTCAAAACAAGGTTAAATCAAACAAGAGTTCCCTATACTTGATACTTTTCTTTATTCTCTCAACATAAAAAGAAACGGCATTTTGGTACCTACACAAAAAAACAATGATGAATTACCCAAAGCCAACAATATAAATTTCAGGGTCTATAATATTATCACAAACAATCATTTGAATCATACCATGAAGTTTTGACCCCAAATTTGCTGATGTTGAACCTTTTGGTTGCAAGTCTCAAAATTGGAAGTGTTAGGTTGTAAATGTTTTGTTTTCGATGTTTCTCCATGTGTAATTATGTTGTATTGTTGAGCAATTAAATGCATTTTCCAAGGATAATCCCATCCTCAAAGGATATAAATGTTACTCTTCAAATATCAAAAGGTGCTATGTATGTGTCCATTGATGTTGCCATTTTTTCTTGCAGTTATCCCCTCAAGAAAATCAACCTCATTCTCCGACAAATGGTCCAACTAAAGTTGTTTCATCTATTCTAGTTACATATAGACATTGAGCACAAGGAATTGATCCCCGAGTATTTTAATTGTTACATGGCATGACCTTCAAACACTTTTACTACAAAGCCTAACAATGATAATTCATTTCATAATAGCATTTCTTCTACTTGAAACTATCATCATTATACAACTTTATTATGGTATACCTTCATATTTCCCCTTTGTTTCTCTATACTCCAAAAGGTTTTCACAAAGCAAATCATCATCCTAGATGGCAACAAGCCATGATCGTTGAAATGAAAGCTCTAGAGCATAATGATACATACATTAGAGATTATTCTTCTTCCTTCTGGCAAGAAAGCAATTGGTTGCAGATGAGTTTATGCCATTAAAGTTCGGTCCAAAGATGAAGTTCATTGTTTAAAAGCCATATTGGTGGCTAAGGAATACACTCAAATACCTTGATTATGGCAATTCCTTATCCCATATGGCCAAAACCACTACTTCTATCTATTCCTTGTGATGGCTGACATTAGCCACTGGAACTTGCATCAGGTAGACATAAATAGTATCTTTCTTCACAGCAAGCTACACAAGGAGATTTGCATAGAGCAAACTTTTAAGTTTGTTCCTCAATTCAATAATGCTCATACGGGTGAATTTTTCCCAAACACTTAAATTAACTGCATTTAGAAATACCTGTTCTATTCAAAATTCATTCCAAAATGTAGAATAATTTTTTCCTAAAGGTTAGATTAGAAAGCAAACTTTTTTCAAAACAAGGAATCAAGTTTAACCTGTAAATCACAGTTACAGTCTATGACAACCATAAAACAATCAGGTATGTGTAGAGAAAGGTTATACTTCTTTAATTTATAAATGACAAACTCTCAATACACATACACTTCATCGAAAAGATTCAATAAAAAATTATGTGTGTGCATCATATGAGCTCAAAAACACTGGCCCAATAATTACAATGTCCAACAAAAACTCAAATCCAAAACAGAACAGTAAACCCTTTACTAGTACTAAAAAGATAAAATAAATAGAAGTACCTTGTATCCAACATTGTTTCCAATAACCTCTCCTCTCTCACTGGAGATTCTCTTAGAAACTAGAGAGACAAACACAGGACATATTATAATGTATAAATAAAACAGGGAAACAGGAAAATTATGGGTGCAGCAAAATTTACACACCTGAAATTGCTGACAAAGATTGCAGCTGAGTGGAAACTATTTTGCAGACCTCACCCTTACCCCACATGTGATCCAATATATATTGGGGGACCTGAATCATATTTCATTATAAGTTAAGTGGTTCATTTCAAAAAGAAAAATATTTTACACAGCATACAAAGTTTATTGAAATATCATTTATACTCTCTCTCTCTCTTTTAAATATATATATATATATATATATATATATATATATATACATATATATATATATGTGTGTGTGTGTGTGTGTGTGTATATATATATATATATATATATGTATATACATATACATTAATAATACAATCTTGAATTGATATCCTTTATCCTCTCTCTCTCTCTCTCTTTTAAAAATATATATATATATATATATATACACACACACATACACACACAGACATACATTTCAGTTTATTTTAGCGATTGAGTTAATCCCTCTTTTTGAGAGATTAACATCAGGACGTAGGTCTTTCGATCCGAACCGGTATAGATATCCTATGCCATTTTTCTCTTTCCCTACTCTCTTTAATTATCTGCTGATTATATTATAGGAAAGATTTTCAAATGAACGTTAAATTTTGGAAAAAATTTTAAAGTATTAATTTTTATTAATCAAACCAATTGACCCCCTCAAACATTCCATTGCACGATTCAATCATTATGATCCTTGAGTTTGACAACATTACTTTAAAATAGCAAATCCTTAGTACAACACAAAAATTGTGACACTTAACAGTTTGAAAGAAAGGAAAACATCAAGGACAAGCATTATTTTTCTTTCTTACATTTCAAGCTCATCCAATCAATAAAAAACATTTTTCTTTTGTCTTTTCATCTTGGGCTCCAGCCACTGTTTAGATTTTTTTCCTTTATTTAAAAGAGCATGTTATAATATATATATATATATATATATATATATATATATATATATATATATATACACACACACACATATGAGAAACTCAAGTTCATATCATAAGGTAACTGAAGTGCACCAATCAAAAATATAAAATAAAAAATGAAAACCAAAAGCATTATATATAGAATCATTCACAAACTTCTATAAATGTAGCTGTATACATTCAGAGCATAATAAGGACAAGGCAAATACCTGAGTAGTCTTTCCACAACCGGTCTCACCACATATGATAACTACCTGCTTTAAAAAATGTTAAAAAAGATAGAAAGACCAAAAACATGCAAGCATGAGACTTGTGTTGTGATATGCTGACAAGAAGTTGCATGTTCAAAAATATTATTACATCAAAGCATTAAATTAACCTGGTGAGATTCTACAGCTGATGTAATGATGTCCTTGAAGAATGTGATTGGAAGCTTAGATCTCTTTTCGTTGATCTACGTGAAGATAAAGTAGATTACTCATTCATTATGATGGCATGTAAAGCCTACATAGGATGGCAAATAATATGATTGAAAACAAATGCAAAGACAGGAAAAAAAAATTAACCAGTTTCAATTTAAAGGAATCCTTCGTTCCTTTAGAAGGAATCTCCAATCTCTTAGTAATTTCAACTTTGCTCATACAAGGCCTCCTGAAAACATCATCTTCCTTTTCTTCTGTTCTATCGGTAGTATCACCATATGCTTCAATCATGGCTCGCCAGAGTTCCTCATCACCAGGCGGATATTGCTTAAGTAAATTTGCTAATACACGCTTTGACTGTCCAGAAAATGTGAAACAAGGAAGATTCTCTAACTTAGCAGTGGTGTGAATATTCTTTTCAGTTTCGTGCACAGATGCTTTCTGCCTCATCCCACTCCTACACATGCATTAGTAAAAATCTAAAAATCTAATTTCTTACATGATTAAAAAGGAAATTTCACATGCAGTTTTATGAGTGCAGTTAGAAATTACCCCGAATTTTCTTGGGATAGTTGATGCACTGCAACACATTTTTCAGAAGACAAGTTGGCTTCAAAATTGTTTACTGCAGACAAAGTTAATCTTCTGTGAATGCATAACAAGTACAATCGGCATAACAAGTACAATAGGCCTAAAAGCCACATTTGCACAAAAAGTGGGGTGGGTGATCATGCAGTGGGGCCAAAAGGAAGAGAGAGGAAATGGGTATATAAAGGGGGTACCCAATAGAAGGGGGTAATTATTCTGGGATTTTAGGTGGTAATTTTGAGTAGAGGATGGCTTTTCTCATCATCTAGATGTTTTTACTTACTTATTACCGCCATATTCTAAGGAAGATTTCGTCTATCCATAGACATTTAGTGTTTCCTTGTTTGATTTCTCTAATTGCCTTACATAGAGGAATTTTATTCTGATAATTGATATACATATCAGTACCAGGTTAGCTATTTCTCTTGTTTGATACCTTGGAATCCTATCATCAGCTATATAATTATCCTTTAAATATTTCACAAGAGAACAAGCGAGAAAGATTCAAATTTAACAGTAAACAAAAATGCATGCTTAATTCACCAAGCATGTTCAGAAAAAGACCACTGAAACATACTAACTGCTTTTCTAAGAAAACAAATGTTGCCCATACAATATTTTTATGTGAAACCTTCACCTTTTGATGCTGAAAATTTTTCTGATGTTTGGTAAATCTGAATCCTTGTTGATTCATCAATAATGGGATTTTGTTGTCGTGATGCCACTGTCTCCTTTCTATTCTGCATATACACCGGCCTAACCACATTAATCAAAATGAAGTGGACATAGATGAAATAGGTCTAAACACAAATACTCAGAGTCTGAGCACCAAATGTCCCAGTACCGGAGTTGACTGTTCAGGAAATGTGATGTGAGGATGACAACCCGACACCCTGGTGGTAGCAACCTCCTTTTTGGTTTTGTGAACAGATGTTTTCTTTCTAATTCCATTCCAATACAAAATGCCGATTTAATATCAAGAAAATAATATGTAAAACTAAAAGAAAACAAATGAAATGCAACAGTTCAAATCCAGGCATGACACTATAATTCTTACAGATTTAAAATGGTAATGTACTAGTGCTGCATGGAGAACTCACCCAGAAATGTTACAACTAAGCCCCATTTTTCGGGAGAAATGCCTCACAAGATCACGATCACTAGTGGACAATTCATCTTCAAAATTGTAGACTGCAGTAAAACATAGCATCTGTTAAAGATTTTCAGTCTCAAAGAGGTTTCAAAAGCTAGCCAAAGAAATACAAAAAGTTCCAACCACCCAAAATAATTACATACCAAATCCATACAAAATACCACATTAACAGGAAATGTTTAGTTAAAGACTGATGAACCAGAAAGTCTGTTTTTCTTAAAAATAAAAATGAAGCACATGTCATATCCCTTCATAAAATAATAACAATAGCACCGAAAAATATAAACAAACAAACATGGGCATTGTAAATGAATCAAACCTTCATCTTCTGAAGCTAAAAAATCTTTCAATATCTTGGAAATCCGAACCCTTTTAGGAACAATAACAATGAAATTCTGATGTTGAGCTGACTCTGGCTCTGGCTCCACTTCCTTTTCAGATTGTTTAAGCTTGTCAATCTGAATCAAAAACAGGGCAGAAGTATTTTCTCACACAATCTATCAAGTAAAAGTGATAATTGAAGTCTTAAAACTGAAGAGCTGTTTCCCAATACCTGATCTGATTCATCTGAACAAGTCACATAAGGAAGATTCTCTACCAAGGTAGTACTGTCAACTTCCTCTCCGGTCTTACGAACGCATACTCTCCGTTTAATCCCATTCCTACACAAAAATGAGAAGAAAAATTTTGAAACCAAATAAAACACCTTTATTTTAAACTAATTTCATTCATACATGAATCAGAGAAAGTAATAGAAATTAATTCTATGATGCACAACTTCATTTAGCACTCACCGAGAAAGAGTATATATAAAACCTCTTTCCCTGCAAAAGTTATACACTAAATCATCTTCTTGACCAGTCAATTTATTTTCAAAAGTGTACACTGCAAAACAAAAAAGTCCAAATCATTTTAAATGTCCATGAGTCCTATAAAGTAGACAAAAAAACATTTTATCCAAATCAACAACATAGAGCATTAGACAAACACACTTCACAAAGGAAGTTTGACAACAAAAAACTAAATGATCAGCCTCACTTCATTTCAATCCAAAAAACTGAATGATGACTAAATTCACCAAACCAAGCTCTAGATGGTTACTTGAGTCAGATAGACAAACATAATTTACAAACTAGACCATACTCCCCCTACTAGGATAGTGAAATGGCTAACAATGAACAGCAGCGATAGTAAGTTAGAATCAAACTGTGCTAATCTTTGCCAAAGGTGAAAAAGTATAACTGTAGTCAAGGCCAAAAATCTCAATACATCCCTTGGCCACAAACCAAGTTTTAAATAGATCAACTTCTCCAATAAGCCCAACTTTAACAGCATAGATCCACTAACAACCAACAATCTTCTTCCCACAGGGAAGGGCAACAATACCTACTAAATATTTATCCACTTATACTTGTCCAAAATTCCTTGCAACCAAACACCTTGTTTATATAACTAGTACCAAAGTTTTATTGTTATGGATTTGAGCTTCAAGCCACATCATCATAGAAAAATCTTCAATGCCCCTTAACCGAAACCCCATATATGAAGGTTTGTCCAACTTCTTCCAAAACAAAAGGAGAAAATCCCATAGCAACATCCCTTAGTAATGCATGTAATATTGTTAGAATCATATGAAATTCGTTAAGTACATCTAACGACTTAAGATTAAAACAGAGAAAAATATGTTTACAGGACTTAAAGGACCCTTCTCATGTTCTGCTATTTATATTGATTAAGAGTTGATACAATACAGAGATGGAAGGTCAAGAGACTATCCTGATTGCTAGCTACAAAACTAGGAACAATGATTAGAGAAAACCTAACACACAACTCCCTACTTTAGGCCTACTAACTACACTAATATAAGTAGACCTAATAATTATTCCAACATAATGAAAGTTGAAACTAATGAAGGTTGAGTTAGGCTTAAATTTCACTTCTTAACACGGTATCAGAGTCATGAATTAGAGCTTATCCTAATGAATTTGATGTTTTTGGAATCTATTGTTCCACTCGTTATTAGACCACTATCAGACCACCCATTAATATTCCATCCCACGCATGAGATGTATATGCCTCAGCATGGGAGAGGTGTGTTGGAAATCTCACATCAACTAGAGATAAGGCTAATTCGCAATATATAAGTGGATACAAAACCTCACCTTACAAGTAAGTTTTGTAAGGTTGTGTTAAGTTTAAAGTCCGCTTTTTAACATAAATCATTGACTAAGTATTTCTATTTCAATTTTACGAGGAAAAAATTTGTATACTACATATGCAAACAAACAAACCGCACTACCTCAGAAAGAAGAGAATTGCATTTTAAATAGCAGATTCTAGAACTTCAAGAGGCGTTTACCTTGTTCAAAATCACAATGGTCTAAAAATTCTTATTTTAAAGCTTTGTCCTCAATTGTTCTTTTTGCTCTTCACTTTTAGGGCATATTTCACTTCTTAGAGGTCATTTGTTTCATAGTTTAGGTTTACATTCCCAAGATCACTGAGATGGCCATTACAACATTCCTAGTTCCTAGGCTTGTTGTATTCTGGAAAAAAATTCCAATCTAAATTTATTCCCAAGCATATGTGTATGTTTTCAATGATGTTTATACCACTTCACTCCCACTGATGAGAGAGACAACTATAATTTCTTCCCATGACAATGACTGAAGCCTTACCGAAATTCGTAGTGAGTTCTTAAAGTGGGTGGGTAGTGGGAGGGAGACAGTATGAGCAAAATGAAAATTATATTTGTTGGGACATTTGTGTTCTATAGTTACATAATCCTAGGAATAAGTTCTAAATGATAACAAACAAGAACATATTTTTTTTCAAAAGATCATTAACAGTTATCTTATTTTGTAACCCAATTATCATTTCATTTCCCACTCCCTCTAAGTCTTATCATCTGAATCTCAAAAATCATAGACATATTAAATTCAAACAAATCATCAATGTAAATTTAGCCAGAAACAATTTTTCAGCTCATTAATGTAAACCTACTCAAAGAAAACAGTTTTGAAAAAAAAAAATCAGCTAACTACAAAACTACCTCTCCAGAAGAAAAGCACAAATCACATAATCAGATTTGCTTTATGAGACAGAAAACCGACACAAAAACAATTCAAGGGGATTCGACATTATTCTCACCTTCATCATTTGAAGCTGCAAATTTTTCTAATGTTTGGGAAATCCAGATTTTATTCAATTCACCAAACTCTGCATTCTCACCACACAAGCTTGGGTCCTCTCTGTTCTTCCTTTTCCTGGACAGGACGGCCTGAATCTAAACAAGACGGATGCAGAGCCTCAGGGACAATAAAAAAACTATATATAAATACAACAAAAATATAATAAAGAAAGGAAATCCAAAAAAGCCATGTCCCAATACATGATTTGAGGCTTCGTTATTCACTTTGAAAGCAATTACTTTCTGCTCACCTGCAGTCCTACCCAAACAAAGACTCAAAGTAAGAAATAGCAAAAACGTAAAACAGAAGAAAATGCATTAAATCCAGACCTGATAGTATAAATAATTCATACATAACAAGAAACGAAATTTCATGAGCTGCATTTAGTACTCACCCACAGAATCTTACACCTAACTCCATGAGGTGGCATAACTGATTCACTGCCTTGCGCTCTTCACCAGACAAGTTACCATGAAATGTGTAAACTGCATAGAAAAGCTGACTGTAAATGACAACATACAACATAAAATACATAATATATATATATATATATATATATATATATATATATATACATTATATTATAAATATAATCCATATATGCAAAATAGACAAATCATTGTACAAACACTGCTCTCAGATAAAATACATACAGTGTAACCAATCTTATAACCCTTGAAAAGGATAGTACTACAAACTCACCACACAACTAACAAAAATAATGTAATACATGCGGACGCGCACATTCCATATAAACACACACACATAAGTCAAACACACGCACAAAACTACCAATAGTAAAGCAATGCCCGTGTGTGTTCACACAAAAATATATACAACGCAAGCAATAAAGTCATCCTTGAGAATAATGGTACAACACACACAGAAAAATGCAAGCTATTTAAGGTCCTCCAAAAGAATATAGGACAACATCCTTAAAACTAAGATTGATACTAACTAAATTTCTTATAAACGTGAGTCAAGTGATGGAGTAAATACGAGATTGAAAGAAATTAAATAAAATAAAAACATAGTTGACCTTCATCGTTGGAGGCTATAAATTCTTTCAGAATTTTCAAATACTTTTCCCATAGAACTTCGGAGTGTTCGTCGATGAAGGATTCGGTAATGGCAATTTGGCAAGACGGCTCGGCCTCGGCCTCGGCCTCATCTGTGTTTGTCATATCAAAAACCCTAATGCACACAAAAAGAAGAGGGTGCGTGAAACAGAGACAATAGCAGAAAGAATGATCACACTCAATGCACGCACACTATTCAGCAGAGGAAGTAAGAGCCAGCTTAGAGAACTACCAAACAACACAAAAACAAATAAAAAAATATAAGTCACTAATTGTATGTGAGAAAAGGAGATGTAAGACCGACCTCAACCTGTCGCGGAGGTAGTTGCGGCTGCGTCTCCCGGAGGCAGTGGCGGCAACCTGAACTGGTGGCGGTGGTGAGGTAAGTAGTTACTGCACGGTAACGCCGCCGTGAGGTGGGAGGAGGCGTGGCCGCGTAACAAGGGTGGTGGTCTGCGTCAAGCAACAGGGAATATTATTTTCTAGGGTTGGGTTTACATCAGGGTGTCAGCGGTTACACTTGCCAGAGAAGCAGCAAGCCCAGAGTCCATGGAATAAATATGATAAATCCGAAGGAAGTCTTCTATAATTTGTTTTGTTAGTTTTTAGAGGGAGACTTTGGAGAGTAAATGAATTAAAATAATGTGATTTAGACTAATAGAATAATAATAATAACAAATTTGAATAAAGAAATATATTTTCACACTGATTTAATTGAATTAATACAAAAAATCTTTGTAAGATTAGAAGGGTCCTAGATATACTTTTTTAAAACATAAATATTTTTTGCTGAGGAAGTGTTAGTTAAGAAAATAGATTATATAATAAGATTGAACAGTACATAAAATAATTATGATATTTTTATTCTTTTATAAATTTAATTTTATATATAAAACCACTTATCTATCTATCTATTCTATATTCTATCTATCTATATCTATATTTATCTATATCTATCTATCTATATCTATATCTATCTATCTATCTATAATAATAAAGGAAATTCTTCTTTTTGTATCCACATTTCATAATACCCGTTTTACCTTTACTTATTTTAAAAATTATTTATTTTATAAATAATTTACTTTTAATCATTTTTCTACAAATCTCTTTTGTCTTAAATCATCATTTAATTTTTTTTTTACATATCTTATTTTTTTATAATTTTATATTTAACAACTATTTTAAAAATTATATATTTGTTGTTGATCTTAACTTTCTTGAAAATTAAAAAATACGAATACACAGGCGCCAGAATGTCTGTGTACAAATAGTTATTGAAGAGTTGAATAATCAATTTACAACATTAACTTAAATAATTAATTTAAATTATAAATTAGTTTTTAATTTTCTTGTCAAATAATTTTGTTATTATTAAATAATTTAAAATGTTATTAACTTTAAATTTCAAAAGTTCATTCTACAAAAATAAACAATATTTTTCAAAAAATACTATATTACTCGTAAAATAAAAAATAATTATAACATAAACACACACAAATACAATTTTTAATTATTGAATTTATTTAAAGAGTTAAATTATTTATTATTAATAAATGTTGAATTATTTATAATTATTATTATGTAATGTTTTTTCATATAAATTATTTATTTATTTTGAACCCATTGCATTTATAATCAAATTTACTCCCAAAAAATATTTAATGATAATTTGAATTAATATATACGTATAAGTATATTTATATATAATTTTTTAATGATTTTTTATTATTCATTTATTGTAATTACTATTATTTTAATTAAAAATATAGTATATAAGTTTAATTAATTTTACAAAAATTTGTTTTTGTTATATGTACATTGTGTGAACAAAAGTAAACACAATATAACTGAACTTCTATCTTTTTAATTCTTTTTTATTTTTCTATTTGATGATGAACATAAAAAACTTAATTTTTTTTTCTCTTTAAAATTTTATTTTTCTTTCTACAATCTGTTATTTCTGTAACCTTTTGGGCGCCTCCACAGCGCCTCCTCCCTCTCACGCCCACCCCGTTCTTAATGCACCGACGTGTCCAGCCACTGCAGCAGTCACCAGCCACCACTGTGAGGCCATAAATGGCCGCTGTCAAGGTTGGTCCTCCGTTTCCTGTTTCCTTTCCTCACATATAATCAGTTACTTGATTTTTGTTCTTTTGGGGTTGACAAAAATAATTTTGGTGCTCTGAACCAATGTTGATGCCAATGGATAGAATTGTTATAATAACACATTTAAAGCACCAATGAAGGGAAAATTGCAGCAAAAACCACATTCAGCATTTCACAATCTTGCTTTCACAACTTGTTCTTTAAATCTCCAATTCAGCAACTTGTTGTATATTTCTAACTGAATCCCAAATTTAGAGAAGTGGGCTGAACTATTTTTCAGTTACAATGAATGAAAATGACTTTGGTCAAAAGTTCAAGCTTTTAGCAGTTTTTGTACCTTCATGACTTTGCCTATATTCCACCTCATCTTTCGTGTCTTCGTCTATTTATAAGCTGGTGTGCTCTCCACTGTTGATTCTGCCACCCTTTTGTATTTGTGCAGTTGTTATTATCTGTTGTGTTGCCATGCTTTAAATTGATGATAATGGTTTTTGTGTAGTGTCTCTCTTGGTGATTGCTGAATGGACACTAGGAAACTACTACCCCTTTTGATAGCTTGTAAGAATTCGAAGTCATTGAAGCAAGGCAAGCTCATTCATCAAAAAGTTGTAACATTGGGATTGCAAAATGATATATATTTATGCAAGAACTTGATTAACCTATATCTTTCTTGCCATTTGTATGATCATGCAAGATGTGTTCTTGATACCATGAAAAATTCATGTGAGATATCCTTGTGGAATGGCCTGATGGCTGGTTACACTAAGAATTACATGTATGTGGAAGCCCTAGATCTTTTTGAGAAACTGTTACATTACCCTTACCTGAAACCTGATAGTTATACTTACCCTAGTGTTATTAAGGCTTGTGGGGGGTTGTGTAGGTTACTGTTAGGAAAAATGATCCATACATGCCTGATAAAAACTGGTTTAATGATGGACGTGGTTGTTGGAAGCTCTCTTGTGGGTATGTATGCAAAATGCAACGCATTTGAGAAAGCCATATGGCTGTTTAATGAAATGCCTGGAAAGGATGTAGCATGCTGGAATACAGTAATTTCTTGTTATTACCAAAGTGGAAACTTTAAAGAGGCTCTACGGTATTTTAGCCTGATGAGGAAATTTGGATTTGAACCTGATTCAGTTACATTCACAACTGCTATTTCCTCATGTGCCAGACTTTTGGATTTGAACAGGGGAATGGAAATTCACAAGGAGTTGATAAATAGTGGGTCTCTGCTGGACAGTTTCATTGGCTCTTCTCTTGTTGACATGTATGGAAGATGTGGAGACTTAGAAAAGGCTTTAGAGGTTTTTGAGCAGATGCCTAAAAAGACTGTTGTTGCCTGGAATTCCTTGATTAGTGGATATGGTTTGAGAGGTGACAGCATATCATGCATTCGCCTTTTAAAGAGGATGTACAACGAAGGAGTCAAGCCAACTTTGACTACTTTATGTAGTTTAATAATG
>Ga0099822_1005224_pt1 | contig 16948 bp, 6 predicted proteins | sample CowpeawhiteBW_FD_76839 | JGI IMG/M metagenome (GOLD analysis project Ga0099822, IMG submission 76839) | Root nodule microbial communities of legume samples collected from California USA - Cow pea white BW | ecosystem: Host-associated > Plants > Roots > Nodule | place: USA: California | collected...
TTAACGGAGAGGACCAAATTGAACCTTTTTAGAAAATTGGGGTACCAAATTGAACATTCCTAAAGTTCGGGTACCATATTGAACTTTCCGAAAAAGTTTGGGTACCAAATGTGTATTTATACCTTTTCTTAACTACAAAAGTTGAAACTTTGTGTAACCAACTTGGTTGGATAGTTTTACATATTAAATTTTATGTAAGAAAAATAATAAACTACACCTTCATGAGAATACATCTATTCACTTTCATATGTTGGTTAAACTAACATAATATTTTGGTTAAGTTAATATAATTGTATAACTTCATATCTAACTCAATATTGATTTGGTCTCTATTTTTATTTATTTTAATTTGGTCTCTATTTTTGGAGAATTTGATTATATTATTGGTGTAGTAACAACGTCAAAGGTGTCACGTAGAGATGACAAATAAACTTGTCCTCATGGGTATTACCTGGACCCATTTCCGTTTTGACGGAAATCCCACATTGACTGGGTATGGATATGAATATGAAAAATCTCCGACTTTTTCAATTGGGTATGTAAATGTATATATCCCTGCCATAATACTCATCCCCGTTTAAATTATTAAAATATTCACAATATATATATATATATATATATATATATATATATATATATATATACTTTCTATTTTTTATTTCTTTTAATTATTTGGTTTGTCATGAAAATCATTCGCATCTCCAATATATTTTTCATCTTATTATAACCTTTATGTAATTATGTTAAAATGATGTATGTCAATTAAAAAAAATTATATCTCACATTTGAATATTTCTATTATTTTTTAATACTTTTATTTATTGTATATATCTTATTATAACCATTGAGTATATATCTTGATATTTGAAAAGTTTTCGTAGATCTCTAAGCTATTTTCCATCTTATCATACCTTTGATTATACATTTGTTTTTCATTGTGTGATTTCTTTCAACAGTCTCTCAAATTGTTTCTAAGACACACATTTTAAATATTTTGGTTTGTTGTTTATTTTCATCCTGTAAAATACTATCTTGATATATTTTATCTAATTATTTTTTATTTTCTAACTCATTATCAATCATATTGTAATTTTTCACTATAATTGTAAAAATAATTTTTATTTACTACAATATAAAAATTTACTGTAATTGTTATAAATGTTTTTTTATCACCATTCAACATATATTGGAGTTCAAAAAATACAAGATCTATGTCAAAATTTTATTATTATGTTTATTATTTGTTTTTGCGTCATTTTGATCAAGTGATGTATTGTAGCTTTTATTAATGTATGAAATAGAGATTCATTAGAATTTAAAATAGTTAAGTAAACAAACATTTAAAATATATTATAATTTGAATATTTTTAAAAAAATATTTTTAAATGTTATCAACTAGGTTTCATTAATGTTTGCAAATTTAATAAATGTTTTGGTTCTCATGAAATTTTATTTGGTATTTTAATCTAAAATGTAAACAATTATAATTTATTTCAAAGTATTTGATATTGAATAAATAATCATCCTCCTAATATTGAATATTTGATAATATTATGTTTCCTTTATCGTAAATTTTTCTTATTTTATAAAATTAAATAAAATTAATATTGAAGTAGTAAGAAAATGGGTATGAGTTCGAGATTATACCCAATACTCGATGAGGATGAAATAAAAGTTTGATACCCGTTGAATTTGAATATATGGGAATGTGGACGAATTTTTTCTACGGGAATGAGTATGGGATAACGAAACTCATCCCCGTCCCATCCTGTTGCCATCTCCAGTGCCACATGTGAGTTCCTAGATTTTTTTGATTTTTTAAAATTTCTTTTAAAATTTTATTTTATTTTTTATTTTTATTTTAAATTAAAAATTTGTCATGTGTCAAGTTAACGTCATGTCACGTGACAGTGACAGTGTGATAGGATAGTGGTAGTGTGACATGTCACTATTATACCTGGTGTCATTTCCTTATTCTCAATTTAGTCCCTGTATTTTTTATTTTGTCTCAATTTAGTCCAAATTTTTGTAAAAAATTTACAATTTAGTCCCCCTCCAAATTGAAATAAAAATTAATTTTCTATAAATGTTATACAAATATTTTTATTAAATTTGATATTTTTATTATATAATTTTAGCAAAACTAAGTTTATTTAAATTTTTGTTTCACATTCAACTTTATTTAAAATTGTTTTTTATTTTTTATTTGTTTTTAATCGTTATATAAACTAATTAAAATTATTTAAAAATTTACATTTGAATTTATATAATTGTTATTTTTCACCAACTCAAACATTTATATAGAAATTATTGAACTTTACACATTTTAAAAATATAAATTATTTGAAATATAAATTTAAATAAAAAATATTAAAGTATGATGCAATAAAATATCAATATAATTTATTGACTTTTTCCTATTAGTATTATTTTCTATTGAAACCTTTAAAACAATTTTAAATAAAGTTTATTATAAAATTTAAATTTAAATAAACTGAATATTGTTAAAAATGTTTATTAGAAGTATTAATTTTAATAGAAATATTTGTGTACTGTTTATATAAAAATTAAATTTGGTTTCAATCTGGAGATGACAAAATTGCTCAATTTATACAAAAATTGTGACTAAACTGAGATAAAAATAAAAAATACAGGGACCAAATCAAGAATGAAAAAATGACACATGGTATAACAGTGACATGTGGCACTGCCACTACCACATCACGTTGTCGGTCACTGTCACGTGACACAACCTCAGCTACACACATGACAAATTTTTAATTTTTTAAAATTTTTTTAAAAGAAATTTAAAAAATCTAAGAATTGACATGTGCTACCCATTTAACGTTGTTACTACACTACTGACGGAAAGAACTTGATTACATCCGATCTTTCAAAATAGCACCAAATTAAATTAAATTAAAATAAAAAGATCAAATGAAAATTTTACTATGAAAATGAAGACCAGATGCATAATTTAACCTATAATTAATTCAACATAGGAATATTAGTACTGAAAAAAAGGTTTTTTAATGTTCTTTTAGAGATCCAAAGCTCATGCGAGTGTTTTACCTACTTGAGTCGCCCTTGTTGAAAGTACTCTATTTTTTAGTTTTCCTTGCAAGCAACTCTCGAAGATCTTCTCATTAACAACTTCACAACCATCACCCTCACGTGCATCTCTCCCCGTTAGGAGTATCATAATTCCCTCTCTTTTGGTTTGCATGTTATTTTCCTTGAAGATGATATCCTTGTCCAAGTACTTTTACGTATTTCATGTAATTTCAGAACTTTGCAAAATATGCTACCAAGTACACAAACATCATCAGCCTTGTAACATGCAATGACATAAATACCACAAAGATTGAATCATGTCCATGCTTTGATTTAGCAAAATCCATTGAGAAATTTAACCAAGGATTGCTAAGAATTGGAAAAAAAATGTACATAATTCATGATGTATGACTTTAGATTTAGCCTTCTTGTAACTCAAAAATTTTCATTAAACTTTTGCACATCTTTTTCCATGTTAGATCAATAAAACTGTTTTTCTTTTAAATGTCTAATATTGACAATGTCGAAATGTCTCGTAAGTTCATCGACATGATCTTCTTTAGTTAATAATTTTTTTTAAAGATCCCTTAATACAAACATATTGTCCCTAAAAGAAAGTTATCATGCTTATATATAATCCTTTTTAAGGTTCTTGAGAAATGAGAATACTCCAAAAATTAACGAAAAGTCACCATTTTGTAGATATAATTTCTTTATGCGCTTAAATCCTAGAGTCTCAGTTTTAAGCATAGTTAATAATGCATGTCTCTTTATCAATGCATCCACCACTAGTAGGGGACGCAAACAACGGTCGCAACCAGATGCAATTGCATGCAAATAATACACGTACATTTTGTTTTTCTTATTCTTTTTAATCCATTTTTTAATACAGGATTGTGTACGAGTAGTATAATGTAGATAATAAAAAAAAAAATCAGAATTAAAAAATTGAGAAGTGAATGGAGCAATAATAAATGTAAAAAATAATCTAAAATTGACAAAAAGAAAACATTGTAATTTTGTGTTCTTGATAGTAGGTGAGGTGGTGCGAAATCCAGGGCTTTCCACTCTTTACTACTCTCTCTCTCTTTCTCTTTTTTTCTCTTTCGTCTCTTTCGTCTCTTCTCTTTTGATTGTTTTCTCTGTCTGATTAAAAATGGATCTCTGACGCTACCTCGTTCTTTTATTTGTTTATGTTTTTGCTGCTTTTGCTCTGCGGCCCAAAACGTTGCGTTTTGTTGAGACGGAAACTTTGCAATTCCCGGGTAATGCCTTTATATTTTAATTTTTTAAAATTCCTCTTCGTTCTTGGATTGCGTGCATCTTAGGATTCGCATATCTCGTTTCTGTTTTGGTTGGTGGCTATTTCGGATTCGAATCTCGTGGTTGCCAATTGTAGGAGGTGAAATCAAGGATTGTTTGGGTGTGGTTGTGACGATTTCATGCGAATTGGTGACCGGTGCAATTGAGAAGGTTTATGGTTTGGGCGTGATGGCTTCGAATCCTCCACTGGAGGATCAGACGGACGAGGATTTTTTCGATAAACTGGTGGAGGATGACAATGAACATGTTAATTCTGGCCATGCTGATGAAGATTATGATAATTATGATGACGTCAAAGCGTTCGCGAATTTAGGGATCCATGGTGACGCTGGAGAATGTCGGAATGAGAGGAAACAGGAAGAAAGGGACGAAAGTGGTGTGCAATTAGATGGTGGGAATGCTCGAGAGGGAGGTTTTTCGGCGTCCTCTGGTTCATTTGGAGGTGATAGTGCGATGGATCATGGTGATCATGGGACGGGTTTGGAGAGGACGTCAGTTTCCGATGTGAGCAAGAGCAATGGGATTAACAATTCCGAGGTTAAGGAGGTGGGTTGGAATTCTTTTAATGTTGATGCAAATCGAGATAATGGGTTTGGATCGTATTCTGACTTCTTCGGTGAATTGGTAGAAGAATCTGGCAGAACGTGTAATCATTCTAATAATGAGGAAAAATCTGGTAATGAAATTCGAAATGATGGGTCAAATTCTTTAAGTAATTACGAGCAATGCCAAGAGGGTAAAGGTTACGATACATCTCAGGTAAATAAAACAAATGGGCAAGATCTGAGCAGCAGTCAGTACTGGGAGGATCTTTATCCTGGCTGGAAGTATGATCAGAACACTGGGCAATGGTATATGGTAGATGAACATAATGCTAATCAGGGAAGCTCTATGGCCAATACAACTGCAAATTGGACAACTGCTTCTGATGCTGTATCGGAGGTTTCTTATATGCAACAAACTGCGCAATCTATGGTTGGAACTTTAGCTGCGACTAACACAACCGAAAGTGTATCATGCTGGAATCAGGCTTCGCAGGGGAATAATGGGTATCCTGAACATATGGTTTTCGATCCTCAGTATCCTGGCTGGTATTATGACATGATTGCTCAAGAATGGCGCTCGTTAGAAACTTACCATTCATTTATTCAATCTGCTGGTCATGGACAGGAAAGTAGGCGTTCTTCTACTGAACAAAATTTGCCCAATGATGTCAATTTATATAGAGAGTATGGTCAAGATGGCAATTATGGGTCACTTGGCGCTGGTAATCAGACTACAGATGACAAGTGGAGTGGCTCATACGGTATTCACCATCACCAGGGTCAAGACACACACACAACTGAGATGGCTACTAGAAATGAGGATACTGCAACTTCTGGTGGAAACAGACAATATGGGCATTCTTTTGGTTCAAATATTTCTATTAATAAAGATCAACAAAATAACTCTGCCTCATTTGAAACAGTTTCGTACAGTAAAGTGAACCATGATCATGGTTTGGCTGATCAAACTCTTGAGCGACAAAACTCTGCTCCTAGTGGGAACGTTCCTCAACATTTTAATTATTCTAATACACAGTTTGATGAACCAAATAATTTCTCAAATGAATATGCTAAGAGTCAGAAGCCCTTCAGTTACTCCCAGGCACAGCCATCGTTCCAGGATACGCATCAGTCTCGTGCACCTCATGTTGGAAGATCATCAGCTGGACGTCCCCCTCATGCCTTAGTAACCTTTGGATTTGGTGGAAAACTCGTTGTAATGAAAGATTATAGTTTTTCAAGTTCATCATATGGAAGCCAGGTTAACTCTTGATTCATGTTTTCAGTTTTAATTGATGCTTCGTTTGAATTTTGTTATAATTAACACTTCTCGTTCACTTTTATCTGAAGACATCTGTCCAAGGATCTGTTTCTGTGTTAAACGTGATGGAAGTTGTCAATGGAAGTATTGATTCTTCGAGCATTGGCAGTGGCGCTGGTGATTATTTCCGTGCTCTGAGTCAGCAATCTTTCCCTGGTCCATTGGTTAGTGGGAGTTTTGGAAATAAAGAGTTGTACAAATGGATAGATGAGAGGATTGCACATTCTGGATCAACTGACATGGATTATAAGAAATGTGAAAGGTTGAGACTCCTTCTCTCCTTGCTTAAAATAGCCTGTCAACATTATGGAAAACTACGTTCTCCTTTTGGTACAGACACCATACGAAAAGTAAGTTAAATTTATTACCCTTCAAGTTCTTTTTATATTTTCTATGCCACTGTTCATTTAATTTCACGTTCTTTGCAAGATTGATAAAAAAGTTTTGTGGAGAGTTGTGTTGCGCTTTACTTTACAGCCGTATGTCTTTTATTGGTGGACTTTATATATGTATTATAATGTGGAAAGGAACTAGAATAAAAAGAAAAAAAATCATATAATTTTTTTATTAAAATCAAGAAGATTTATTAATTTTTTTATCTTCAAAAAATCATAAATTATACTTAAAAAGAGATTAAGAAAGTAATATTAATTTTCAATATACCTTAACAATGTTTGGTTCAGCTTGATCTGATAGGAAGATGTAACGTTGTAGTGGCCTTATTTGACCCATTTTTCAAATAGAATACAATTTGCAGTCTCAATAAATAATCCTAATTTAGGCCGAAGTAAGAAATAAATTATGTATATATAAAATCTAAATTACTCTAATAAAAATCATTTTAACTTTTAGATATACAAGTTTTAATATATAAATTATGATACATGTGTATGTTTTAATAAAATAATATTGCTTTATTTGTTTAAATATAATTTATTATTTTAAAAGTTGACTAATCCATAAATTTACGGATTAGATTTCGTAAATCCATTTAGATCTTAGATCATAGATTAAATGGGCTAAGAAAAAAAAATGATTGAATTCAATTTAGATCACATTATTTTAATTATCAGGTGATCAAATTATTTTTTTCATGATTTTAGTCTGATTAAATTTGTTATGGTATTTTAATCCAATAATAATATGACAGAGAAAATCAAGATAAAAGAATTATTTCATATCCTTATGAAAATAAATATAGTAATTAATCAAAATCATTAACTTCTTTATTCTTTAGAGGTCATTCATCAAGCTTACAAGCTTATGCTGAATTTTTTAAATTTTGTGACTCAAGACGAGGTTGAGATAAATAAATAAAATATTTACTTCTTTCTTCAAAAATGGAGAAAGAGTTATCATAATTTAATTACAATATAAGAAACAATTTGTTGCAGTAAGAATTAGTTTACATACTAAATTTCAAATATTATAAATCCTAGTTAACTATAGATAAAGTTATTAGTAAAATAAATTATAAGTAACACAAAACAAAATTGTTGTCTAACATATTTTTTTTTACTGAGAAAAGACAATTAAAAGCAAACAAACAATCCATATTATATATATATATATATATATATATATATATATATATATATATAAATGGGATTCCCTCTTTTGTGTCCACATTTCATAATTCTAACTTTACCCTTTAGAATTTAATTATTTATTAAATTTTTAAAAATTAACTGTTAATTTTACAAGTTTTTATAAAACTATTTACTTATCTCCTTTTTCTTTTTTCTCCTACTATTCATCAACAGTTATTTTTTTCATATTTTCTCCATACATTTCACTTCAATTTTTATAAATATACTTTTATTTTGTTCATTAACTTAATAACATTACAATATCATCAATTATAAATATAATTCAAAAAATGCGTACACACAGGCGCGATAGCACATGTGTTTACGCTAGTATAACAATAAATGTGTTTCCTCTTTTTGTGTCCACATTTCATAATACCCATCTTACCCTTAATTATTTTAAAAATTAATTATTTTATAAATAATTTACTTTTGAATCATTTTTCTACAAATCTTTTTTGAAATCTCTTTTGTCTTAAATCATTATTTAAATTTTCTTTTTACATATCTTATTTTTTTTAATTTATATTTAACAACTATTTTAAAAATTATATATTTATTATTAATTTTAAATTTCTTAAAAATTGAAAAAAGCGAATACAAAGACGCGACAATGTGTGTTCGCTAGTGTATATATATATATATATATATATACACTAGCGAACACACATTGTCGCGTCTTTGTATTCGCTTTTTTCAATTTTTAAGAAATTTAAAATTAATAATAAATATATAATTTTTAAAATAGTTGTTAAATATAAATTAAAAAAAATAAGATATGTAAAAAGAAAATTTAAATAATGATTTAAGACAAAAGAGATTTCAAAAAAGATTTGTAGAAAAATGATTCAAAAGTAAATTATTTATAAAATAATTAATTTTTAAAATAATTAAGGGTAAGATGGGTATTATGAAATGTGGACACAAAAAGAGGAAACACATTTATTGTTATACTAGCGTAAACACATGTGCTATCGCGCCTGTGTGTACGCATTTTTTGAATTATATTTATAATTGATGATATTGTAATGTTATTAAGTTAATGAACAAAATAAAAGTATATTTATAAAAATTGAAGTGAAATGTATGGAGAAAATATGAAAAAAATAACTGTTGATGAATAGTAGGAGAAAAAAGAAAAAGGAGATAAGTAAATAGTTTTATAAAAACTTGTAAAATTAACAGTTAATTTTTAAAAATTTAATAAATAATTAAATTCTAAAGGGTAAAGTTAGAATTATGAAATGTGGACACAAAAGAGGGAATCCCATTTATATATATATATATATATATATATATATATATATATATATATAATATGGATTGTTTGTTTGCTTTTAATTGTCTTTTCTCAGTAAAAAAAAATATGTTAGACAACAATTTTGTTTTGTGTTACTTATAATTTATTTTACTAATAACTTTATCTATAGTTAACTAGGATTTATAATATTTGAAATTTAGTATGTAAACTAATTCTTACTGCAACAAATTGTTTCTTATATTGTAATTAAATTATGATAACTCTTTCTCCATTTTTGAAGAAAGAAGTAAATATTTTATTTATTTATCTCAACCTCGTCTTGAGTCACAAAATTTAAAAAATTCAGCATAAGCTTGTAAGCTTGATGAATGACCTCTAAAGAATAAAGAAGTTAATGATTTTGATTAATTACTATATTTATTTTCATAAGGATATGAAATAATTCTTTTATCTTGATTTTCTCTGTCATATTATTATTGGATTAAAATACCATAACAAATTTAATCAGACTAAAATCATGAAAAAAATAATTTGATCACCTGATAATTAAAATAATGTGATCTAAATTGAATTCAATCATTTTTTTTTCTTAGCCCATTTAATCTATGATCTAAGATCTAAATGGATTTACGAAATCTAATCCGTAAATTTATGGATTAGTCAACTTTTAAAATAATAAATTATATTTAAACAAATAAAGCAATATTATTTTATTAAAACATACACATGTATCATAATTTATATATTAAAACTTGTATATCTAAAAGTTAAAATGATTTTTATTAGAGTAATTTAGATTTTATATATACATAATTTATTTCTTACTTCGGCCTAAATTAGGATTATTTATTGAGACTGCAAATTGTATTCTATTTGAAAAATGGGTCAAATAAGGCCACTACAACGTTACATCTTCCTATCAGATCAAGCTGAACCAAACATTGTTAAGGTATATTGAAAATTAATATTACTTTCTTAATCTCTTTTTAAGTATAATTTATGATTTTTTGAAGATAAAAAAATTAATAAATCTTCTTGATTTTAATAAAAAAATTATATGATTTTTTTTCTTTTTATTCTAGTTCCTTTCCACATTATAATACATATATAAAGTCCACCAATAAAAGACATACGGCTGTAAAGTAAAGCGCAACACAACTCTCCACAAAACTTTTTTATCAATCTTGCAAAGAACGTGAAATTAAATGAACAGTGGCATAGAAAATATAAAAAGAACTTGAAGGGTAATAAATTTAACTTACTTTTCGTATGGTGTCTGTACCAAAAGGAGAACGTAGTTTTCCATAATGTTGACAGGCTATTTTAAGCAAGGAGAGAAGGAGTCTCAACCTTTCACATTTCTTATAATCCATGTCAGTTGATCCAGAATGTGCAATCCTCTCATCTATCCATTTGTACAACTCTTTATTTCCAAAACTCCCACTAACCAATGGACCAGGGAAAGATTGCTGACTCAGAGCACGGAAATAATCACCAGCGCCACTGCCAATGCTCGAAGAATCAATACTTCCATTGACAACTTCCATCACGTTTAACACAGAAACAGATCCTTGGACAGATGTCTTCAGATAAAAGTGAACGAGAAGTGTTAATTATAACAAAATTCAAACGAAGCATCAATTAAAACTGAAAACATGAATCAAGAGTTAACCTGGCTTCCATATGATGAACTTGAAAAACTATAATCTTTCATTACAACGAGTTTTCCACCAAATCCAAAGGTTACTAAGGCATGAGGGGGACGTCCAGCTGATGATCTTCCAACATGAGGTGCACGAGACTGATGCGTATCCTGGAACGATGGCTGTGCCTGGGAGTAACTGAAGGGCTTCTGACTCTTAGCATATTCATTTGAGAAATTATTTGGTTCATCAAACTGTGTATTAGAATAATTAAAATGTTGAGGAACGTTCCCACTAGGAGCAGAGTTTTGTCGCTCAAGAGTTTGATCAGCCAAACCATGATCATGGTTCACTTTACTGTACGAAACTGTTTCAAATGAGGCAGAGTTATTTTGTTGATCTTTATTAATAGAAATATTTGAACCAAAAGAATGCCCATATTGTCTGTTTCCACCAGAAGTTGCAGTATCCTCATTTCTAGTAGCCATCTCAGTTGTGTGTGTGTCTTGACCCTGGTGATGGTGAATACCGTATGAGCCACTCCACTTGTCATCTGTAGTCTGATTACCAGCGCCAAGTGACCCATAATTGCCATCTTGACCATACTCTCTATATAAATTGACATCATTGGGCAAATTTTGTTCAGTAGAAGAACGCCTACTTTCCTGTCCATGACCAGCAGATTGAATAAATGAATGGTAAGTTTCTAACGAGCGCCATTCTTGAGCAATCATGTCATAATACCAGCCAGGATACTGAGGATCGAAAACCATATGTTCAGGATACCCATTATTCCCCTGCGAAGCCTGATTCCAGCATGATACACTTTCGGTTGTGTTAGTCGCAGCTAAAGTTCCAACCATAGATTGCGCAGTTTGTTGCATATAAGAAACCTCCGATACAGCATCAGAAGCAGTTGTCCAATTTGCAGTTGTATTGGCCATAGAGCTTCCCTGATTAGCATTATGTTCATCTACCATATACCATTGCCCAGTGTTCTGATCATACTTCCAGCCAGGATAAAGATCCTCCCAGTACTGACTGCTGCTCAGATCTTGCCCATTTGTTTTATTTACCTGAGATGTATCGTAACCTTTACCCTCTTGGCATTGCTCGTAATTACTTAAAGAATTTGACCCATCATTTCGAATTTCATTACCAGATTTTTCCTCATTATTAGAATGATTACACGTTCTGCCAGATTCTTCTACCAATTCACCGAAGAAGTCAGAATACGATCCAAACCCATTATCTCGATTTGCATCAACATTAAAAGAATTCCAACCCACCTCCTTAACCTCGGAATTGTTAATCCCATTGCTCTTGCTCACATCGGAAACTGACGTCCTCTCCAAACCCGTCCCATGATCACCATGATCCATCGCACTATCACCTCCAAATGAACCAGAGGACGCCGAAAAACCTCCCTCTCGAGCATTCCCACCATCTAATTGCACACCACTTTCGTCCCTTTCTTCCTGTTTCCTCTCATTCCGACATTCTCCAGCGTCACCATGGATCCCTAAATTCGCGAACGCTTTGACGTCATCATAATTATCATAATCTTCATCAGCATGGCCAGAATTAACATGTTCATTGTCATCCTCCACCAGTTTATCGAAAAAATCCTCGTCCGTCTGATCCTCCAGTGGAGGATTCGAAGCCATCACGCCCAAACCATAAACCTTCTCAATTGCACCGGTCACCAATTCGCATGAAATCGTCACAACCACACCCAAACAATCCTTGATTTCACCTCCTACAATTGGCAACCACGAGATTCGAATCCGAAATAGCCACCAACCAAAACAGAAACGAGATATGCGAATCCTAAGATGCACGCAATCCAAGAACGAAGAGGAATTTTAAAAAATTAAAATATAAAGGCATTACCCGGGAATTGCAAAGTTTCCGTCTCAACAAAACGCAACGTTTTGGGCCGCAGAGCAAAAGCAGCAAAAACATAAACAAATAAAAGAACGAGGTAGCGTCAGAGATCCATTTTTAATCAGACAGAGAAAACAATCAAAAGAGAAGAGACGAAAGAGACGAAAGAGAAAAAAAGAGAAAGAGAGAGAGAGTAGTAAAGAGTGGAAAGCCCTGGATTTCGCACCACCTCACCTACTATCAAGAACACAAAATTACAATGTTTTCTTTTTGTCAATTTTAGATTATTTTTTACATTTATTATTGCTCCATTCACTTCTCAATTTTTTAATTCTGATTTTTTTTTTTATTATCTACATTATACTACTCGTACACAATCCTGTATTAAAAAATGGATTAAAAAGAATAAGAAAAACAAAATGTACGTGTATTATTTGCATGCAATTGCATCTGGTTGCGACCGTTGTTTGCGTCCCCTACTAGTGGTGGATGCATTGATAAAGAGACATGCATTATTAACTATGCTTAAAACTGAGACTCTAGGATTTAAGCGCATAAAGAAATTATATCTACAAAATGGTGACTTTTCGTTAATTTTTGGAGTATTCTCATTTCTCAAGAACCTTAAAAAGGATTATATATAAGCATGATAACTTTCTTTTAGGGACAATATGTTTGTATTAAGGGATCTTTAAAAAAAATTATTAACTAAAGAAGATCATGTCGATGAACTTACGAGACATTTCGACATTGTCAATATTAGACATTTAAAAGAAAAACAGTTTTATTGATCTAACATGGAAAAAGATGTGCAAAAGTTTAATGAAAATTTTTGAGTTACAAGAAGGCTAAATCTAAAGTCATACATCATGAATTATGTACATTTTTTTTCCAATTCTTAGCAATCCTTGGTTAAATTTCTCAATGGATTTTGCTAAATCAAAGCATGGACATGATTCAATCTTTGTGGTATTTATGTCATTGCATGTTACAAGGCTGATGATGTTTGTGTACTTGGTAGCATATTTTGCAAAGTTCTGAAATTACATGAAATACGTAAAAGTACTTGGACAAGGATATCATCTTCAAGGAAAATAACATGCAAACCAAAAGAGAGGGAATTATGATACTCCTAACGGGGAGAGATGCACGTGAGGGTGATGGTTGTGAAGTTGTTAATGAGAAGATCTTCGAGAGTTGCTTGCAAGGAAAACTAAAAAATAGAGTACTTTCAACAAGGGCGACTCAAGTAGGTAAAACACTCGCATGAGCTTTGGATCTCTAAAAGAACATTAAAAAACCTTTTTTTCAGTACTAATATTCCTATGTTGAATTAATTATAGGTTAAATTATGCATCTGGTCTTCATTTTCATAGTAAAATTTTCATTTGATCTTTTTATTTTAATTTAATTTAATTTGGTGCTATTTTGAAAGATCGGATGTAATCAAGTTCTTTCCGTCAGTAGTGTAGTAACAACGTTAAATGGGTAGCACATGTCAATTCTTAGATTTTTTAAATTTCTTTTAAAAAAATTTTAAAAAATTAAAAATTTGTCATGTGTGTAGCTGAGGTTGTGTCACGTGACAGTGACCGACAACGTGATGTGGTAGTGGCAGTGCCACATGTCACTGTTATACCATGTGTCATTTTTTCATTCTTGATTTGGTCCCTGTATTTTTTATTTTTATCTCAGTTTAGTCACAATTTTTGTATAAATTGAGCAATTTTGTCATCTCCAGATTGAAACCAAATTTAATTTTTATATAAACAGTACACAAATATTTCTATTAAAATTAATACTTCTAATAAACATTTTTAACAATATTCAGTTTATTTAAATTTAAATTTTATAATAAACTTTATTTAAAATTGTTTTAAAGGTTTCAATAGAAAATAATACTAATAGGAAAAAGTCAATAAATTATATTGATATTTTATTGCATCATACTTTAATATTTTTTATTTAAATTTATATTTCAAATAATTTATATTTTTAAAATGTGTAAAGTTCAATAATTTCTATATAAATGTTTGAGTTGGTGAAAAATAACAATTATATAAATTCAAATGTAAATTTTTAAATAATTTTAATTAGTTTATATAACGATTAAAAACAAATAAAAAATAAAAAACAATTTTAAATAAAGTTGAATGTGAAACAAAAATTTAAATAAACTTAGTTTTGCTAAAATTATATAATAAAAATATCAAATTTAATAAAAATATTTGTATAACATTTATAGAAAATTAATTTTTATTTCAATTTGGAGGGGGACTAAATTGTAAATTTTTTACAAAAATTTGGACTAAATTGAGACAAAATAAAAAATACAGGGACTAAATTGAGAATAAGGAAATGACACCAGGTATAATAGTGACATGTCACACTACCACTATCCTATCACACTGTCACTGTCACGTGACATGACGTTAACTTGACACATGACAAATTTTTAATTTAAAATAAAAATAAAAAATAAAATAAAATTTTAAAAGAAATTTTAAAAAATCAAAAAAATCTAGGAACTCACATGTGGCACTGGAGATGGCAACAGGATGGGACGGGGATGAGTTTCGTTATCCCATACTCATTCCCGTAGAAAAAATTCGTCCACATTCCCATATATTCAAATTCAACGGGTATCAAACTTTTATTTCATCCTCATCGAGTATTGGGTATAATCTCGAACTCATACCCATTTTCTTACTACTTCAATATTAATTTTATTTAATTTTATAAAATAAGAAAAATTTACGATAAAGGAAACATAATATTATCAAATATTCAATATTAGGAGGATGATTATTTATTCAATATCAAATACTTTGAAATAAATTATAATTGTTTACATTTTAGATTAAAATACCAAATAAAATTTCATGAGAACCAAAACATTTATTAAATTTGCAAACATTAATGAAACCTAGTTGATAACATTTAAAAATATTTTTTTAAAAATATTCAAATTATAATATATTTTAAATGTTTGTTTACTTAACTATTTTAAATTCTAATGAATCTCTATTTCATACATTAATAAAAGCTACAATACATCACTTGATCAAAATGACGCAAAAACAAATAATAAACATAATAATAAAATTTTGACATAGATCTTGTATTTTTTGAACTCCAATATATGTTGAATGGTGATAAAAAAACATTTATAACAATTACAGTAAATTTTTATATTGTAGTAAATAAAAATTATTTTTACAATTATAGTGAAAAATTACAATATGATTGATAATGAGTTAGAAAATAAAAAATAATTAGATAAAATATATCAAGATAGTATTTTACAGGATGAAAATAAACAACAAACCAAAATATTTAAAATGTGTGTCTTAGAAACAATTTGAGAGACTGTTGAAAGAAATCACACAATGAAAAACAAATGTATAATCAAAGGTATGATAAGATGGAAAATAGCTTAGAGATCTACGAAAACTTTTCAAATATCAAGATATATACTCAATGGTTATAATAAGATATATACAATAAATAAAAGTATTAAAAAATAATAGAAATATTCAAATGTGAGATATAATTTTTTTTAATTGACATACATCATTTTAACATAATTACATAAAGGTTATAATAAGATGAAAAATATATTGGAGATGCGAATGATTTTCATGACAAACCAAATAATTAAAAGAAATAAAAAATAGAAAGTATATATATATATATATATATATATATATATATATATATATATATTGTGAATATTTTAATAATTTAAACGGGGATGAGTATTATGGCAGGGATATATACATTTACATACCCAATTGAAAAAGTCGGAGATTTTTCATATTCATATCCATACCCAGTCAATGTGGGATTTCCGTCAAAACGGAAATGGGTCCAGGTAATACCCATGAGGACAAGTTTATTTGTCATCTCTACGTGACACCTTTGACGTTGTTACTACACCAATAATATAATCAAATTCTCCAAAAATAGAGACCAAATTAAAATAAATAAAAATAGAGACCAAATCAATATTGAGTTAGATATGAAGTTATACAATTATATTAACTTAACCAAAATATTATGTTAGTTTAACCAACATATGAAAGTGAATAGATGTATTCTCATGAAGGTGTAGTTTATTATTTTTCTTACATAAAATTTAATATGTAAAACTATCCAACCAAGTTGGTTACACAAAGTTTCAACTTTTGTAGTTAAGAAAAGGTATAAATACACATTTGGTACCCAAACTTTTTCGGAAAGTTCAATATGGTACCCGAACTTTAGGAATGTTCAATTTGGTACCCCAATTTTCTAAAAAGGTTCAATTTGGTCCTCTCCGTTAA
>Ga0099822_1005225_pt1 | contig 16948 bp, 3 predicted proteins | sample CowpeawhiteBW_FD_76839 | JGI IMG/M metagenome (GOLD analysis project Ga0099822, IMG submission 76839) | Root nodule microbial communities of legume samples collected from California USA - Cow pea white BW | ecosystem: Host-associated > Plants > Roots > Nodule | place: USA: California | collected...
AACACATCCCACATTTCTTTGGCGGATTGACAAATTGATACCCTGTAGAATTCATCCAATGTTAGTGCAGATGAGATTATATTCTTGGCTCTCACATCATAATGAGCACGTTTATTTTCATCAGGAGTCCAAGATAAGAAATCTTTAGGTATAGTTTTTCCTTCCTCAATTTTTGTAGGTATAAATGGACCATTAACAATAGCATCCCACACACCTTTATCAACTGATTCTAAAAAGATCTTCATTCTGGTTTTCCAGAAGGGATAGTTATCTCCAGAAAATAAGGGTTGTCTATTTATTGAAGCCCTTTCAGAAAAAGTCGGTAAAATATTCGCCATCTGTCAGGATCTAGTCGACTATGGATTTGACTAACCAGCTCTGGTGCCACTTGTTAGAATTGATGCACCAATTTTAGCACTTTTGAAATTGTTTTGATAAACCCTTTGCTTGTTGAATCAATTGAAATAGTGTGGTTTGATGCTTAATGTTTGGAGCATTTATACTATGACAAAATATGGAGAGGAAGAGATAAAGCACACAAAGTTTTTATACTTGTTCGATTCCTAAGAATCTACATCCAGTTTCATCTAGCAAACCATAGCTAGAGATTTCACTATATCACAAGAATTTCAAGATTTACAAATACACTTGATAAATCTAAATTCTAAGATAAAGGAACACACACACGCAAGGCTTCCATACACTTGCTCAACCACACAACAGCAAGGCTATCACACACACTTGCTTTAGACAGAAAACAACAAAAACAAACAGTTTCAAATTGTATCAAAACATAAGAAAAAAACCTACAAAATGGATTGAGTACACATTTTCCAAGACTGAAATTTCTTCTTCTTGCCAAGTCAAAATTGAATGTGTCTTGATAGAATTCTTCAAGAGGACCTTCCAAGATATCTCCAAGAAACTGTTTCACACTTCTCTTTCTTTCCTTTTTTTGGTTGAACAGATTCAGGTTCAGAAAGTGCAGAAACTGTTTTTATATAACAGCTGCTATTAGGCACGAACCTAGTCGACTACATTAGTTGGCTAGTCGACTATCGGGACAACATATTAACATTTTTAGATTATCACACAAATGTCATGTTAACCATTGTCATGCTATTATGAACATCATCAAAAACATTTTAGATACACTTAATCAGCAACATCATGTCCTATTGAGCTTCACAGCCAAGGCACTTCCTTCCTTCCTGATCACAAGTATGACAAAACTTATTGTGATGATTGTATTTTTGTGAAGAAATTTTGTAGTGAAAATGTATTACTCTTTTACTCTACATCTTTTACATATTGATTATTGGTCATGACACTACTAACATTCAAAGTCTTAAAAGGGAGTTGAGGAAGTCCATTACAATAAAGGATTTGGGTTCTGTAAAACAAATCCTTGACATGAGAATTGTTCGTGATAGGAAGAATGGAAAATTGTGGATATTTCATCAAAAATATATTAAAAAGGTGTAGAGAGATTTAATATGGACAATTTTAACTGTGTTAGTACTCTACTTGTAGGTCACTTCAAGTTAAGTACAAAGTAGTCTTATAAGAGAGAAAGAAAAAACAAAAAACTATAGAATATTTCATATTCATCTATAGTTGATAGTTTGATGTATGTTATGGTGTGTACAAGGCAGGACATTGCTCATGTTGTTAATTTTGTTAGTTGTTTCCTTGCTAATCCTAGAAAAGAGTATTGCCATGTTGTAAAGTAGATACTTAGGTATCTCAAAGGTACTTCTAGAGTTTGTTTATGCTTTGGAACTAGTATTTGAATGGTTACACATATGCATACAAGGCTAGTGATGGTGATTCTAGAAAGTGTCATGTCAAATGTAGTGTCATAACAATTGTAGGGGGAATAGTGTCATGACAATTCAAACTAAAAAATGTGTTGGTGTATCTTCTACAAATGCATAATATATTGCTATTACGGAAGCTCTTGAAGAGCTTTTGTGGATGTACAAACTCTTACAAGAATTAGGATTATCACATGAAAAATATGTTTTGTATTATGATAATCAAAGTGCATTCTATCTCAACAAGAACGTTGCCTTTCATTCAAAGTAAAACATATTGAAATTTGATATCATTAGATATGCATTAGAGATGAAACAATTATCATTAGAAAAAATTCACATTAACGAGAATGGTTAAGATATAATGACAAATATATTATATGTAGGAAAAAGGTGTTATATATAAGGAGAAAGTTAATTTGGTTGACTATGACCCTAACACTACAAAAAATCGTATTAAATATGGCATTTATTTGTTGTATATGACGGTGCTTACGACCGCCACTTTTTACGTGTGTGGCAGATCCGCATACCGCCATAGATCCTGCCACCACAATATATAATATGGCAGTCTTATGCGAACTGCCGCAACACCCGCCATTTAATGCATTGTGCAAATAATGGCAGTAAAAACTGTCATAATTTATTTATTTAAAATAGTTCCAATGCAAAGAGTGACACCTACAAACGTCATTATTTGCTTTGTACTGAAATGTAATACAACGTTTCGAATTGCCGTAATTTGAATGTAAAATTATTTTAACCATTTTATATCCTCATAATTTATTTAACCTATTTTTCGTAAAATCATAAAAAGGAAAAAAAGAAATATATATATATATATATATATCACAATAGATAAATTTTTTATCACAAATATTTCATTCATAATTAATATTTTCCAACATCATCCAAAGGTTTACATGTTGAAAACCAAACAAAAATAAGATCTTATTATAACACATTTTCCTAAATTTCTATATCTATGTTCCTAACTAGTCTTGTCTCCTTGCTTTATCTTACGTCATTTGGCTATGGAGCTTCACTGTCTTTATGAAATGCTTGCTCCAACCCATGCTTACTTGGCTGTCTTAAGTCGTCACTCGCATAAGTTCTTATTCCCTTCAAAAGTAAGTGCTTAATTTCCTTTATAACAGTTCAAAGGCAAGTATAATAGTGTTGAATTGAAAATCAAAACTATCAAAATAACAAAGCAATAGCTAATACCCATATATCTTTTTCATTCATTCATATATCCATAAAAAGACAAAAATGCATAAATCACAGCAAAAGAATAATAAAATACCTAAATAAAAACACTTGGACAAGATTTGAAGGCCAACAAGTACAGGGAATCAACGAGGAATTTTGTTAAAACCTGGATACAACAACAACTCCAACAAAAAATTATATAAAAAGACCCTTCCCACCAATTATAAGAAGAACAAAAAAGACTTACCTTCACAGTTGTAGATGTCATACGATTGGAGTGTCATGGTCACCACTATTAGCAATATTTAATCCCATTGGTTGAAAAGTAACTCTCTAAACAATATAAGAAATGACCTTATTCTTTGGTTGTTCCTACAAAGGCCTCTTAGATAGTTGTCTATTGTACATGGCAAGGCATTCTTCAGGTTTGTACTCTGGAGTTGTGTGGCCTCCACCCTAAAAATATATCGGTACAAACAATGGAATCAAGAATTACCAAATATGCTACGTGTACTTTATTCTCATTACACTTTTTAAAGAAGTAATTCCACCATCCAATTTAGATTTCAGAGTTCATGAATTCTATAATCAAACATAAACTTATTATTATATCTCTACCAATAATAAGTGAACTCAACCATTACCCAATCTAGAATATACTTATTAAATGCCATTTATATTTGACCCATAAGAGCTACTAGGAAAACAAAAAAGACTTGCCTTCACAATTGCAAATGTCATGAATGGCAAGCCAATTCAAAACAAAATTCTGGAATAAGAAAAAGAAAGAGGTTGAGAATTGTAAATCTGAAGGGCAACCCAATTCTTGATGGCTCCAAAATAGTTTCCAAGGAAAATTGAGCTTGTGGGATAAACCCTCAACATTACTCCTTTCCTGTTAAAAAAATTAAGCATCAATAAATGACACAAACTTCTACTTCACGCCATTTTTTTTTAAATTCCAATGATCATTCTTACTTTGCTGAGGTTGGAGTTGGAGTCTTTGTTGAGGTAGCAGTGAGAGTAGTACAACAACATATGAACAGAGCGTTGAAGCACGGGACCCGGTAGTTCCAACTTCCAATTAAAACCCCAAATTAACTAAAAACACATTCATTAAATCAAACACTCACGCAATATTACAACAGAACAGTGAAATTAGACTCCCAATGCATTGATATCTTCAATCTCAATCAAAAGCAACAGAGCACACTTAATATTACATTCATCCACAATTAACTCAATAATCAAAGCAAAGAATATGAATCGCAGATTATTCAATAGTTAAAGTGTAAACCAATAAAAAAGGAAATCGTAACAGAGGGAAAGAGGTGGAAGGACCTTGTTTGTGCCAATAATGGCTTTGCTGAAAATGAAGGGATGCAGAGCGAATGCTCGTGGCAACTACTGGTGTGCTTGGTTCGTTGAGGGTTTGGGTAGGGGAGGAATGCGAAGTGCGGTGAATACGCAAGAGAAATGGCTCGCGACTAAAGCGAAAGCGAAAACCCTATTCGACATTGTGTCGGAGTTGTCAGAGTCATCGAAGTTGTTCGACAAAGCATGCGTTGTTGGTCCCCAATTTGTGGCGAAGGAAGTCGTGAGGAAGTCCACTTGTACCAACGAATTCTGCAACCTTTGGCGAGGAAGTCGACAGCCACAACGGTGCGGTGGTCTTGGTTGATGGTGAGGTCTTGTGGAAAGGTGGAGATTTGGAAATGTGGAGACGTTGTTGGGTCACAATCGGAGTGCGAAGGAAGTCACGACAAAATCATGTGGAAACGTTGAGATCTCTGGCGGCGACACATTGTAGAAAAGGTGAGGTATCGTGGAAACGACTAGGTGTTAGCTTCAATGGAAACGTTGAGGTGTTGGCATCCAGAGCGTGGGCGAGGTTGAGTGAGAGGATTTTGTAGGATTTTGTTTGGTCTCTTCTAGACAGTATATTAAAATTCAATTTTTATCATTTAATAAAAAAAATAATTAGATGAAAGGAGAATAAAAAACAATATTCTAGAGGGAAAGATAGCGCCACGGAAAAAGATGGTCGCGAAGAGAAATGTATAATAGAATACAATGGCATGTGTAAGTGCCATATTTTGCATTCAAAATACAAAAGTTATAAAACTGTTGTATTATGAAACAAATTATGACAGTTTTTTATAAATGCCATATTTATTTCATCTTTTTGTAGTGCAAGTATTTAATGAGAGAGAGATTTGTCAAGTGAGTCACCAATTTATTAAACTCACATTGACTTCATTAAGAAAAAGAAAAAGAGGTGTTTTTTTTTATAAACTACCATAATGCTAAAAGAATACAACTCTTTGCATCACGACTCCAGAGATAGATAAAAACACAAAAATTTGTTAAGTCTTCTTACAAACAAAATTATAACTAAATCATATTTTACTTATTTCAACAAACAAAGATTTATTTTTAAAATATACATTTATATTATAGTAAACACTGTATATACTAAACAATTCTTCATTTTTCTTTATAAGTTAAATATTCAAAATTAAAATAATTTCTAAATTCTACTAAAATAGCTCTTATCTTATTTATCTTTTTCTAAATCATTACTAATAACTTTTATTGAAATGTTTTTTACTTTCCTCATTATTATTACCTCAATTTTCTAAAAGGAAATTGTTCAAATCTTTATATTATACATTCATCTTTTTAAATTAATTTTATTTTTGTAACTAATCAAGGCAACTAATTAACTAAATTAAAATACATTTAAAAAAAACTTAAATATAATCCCAAATGTAACCATTATTTCATTTATATATATATATATATATATATATATATTATTTTATAAAATCATAAAACATAAAAAAATTAAAAAACCCAACTAAAGATTTGGATTTCCAGAAACCAAATACCAAATTCTAACCGATTTTCAAAACAAAAATGGAGGTCAAAATTCCGGAGATCGAATTCTAACATAAAAAGTTGTTATATGCTGGTAAATAGAGAGATAATTGTGCTATCTAGTAAAAGAAAGGCTTAATTAGTCATACGTACCTATTCTCATTTGGATATTTTAGTTTGGTCCTCGCTTTTAAAAATAGTGTCAATTGCATCTCAATATTTGAAAAAGTACTTCAATTAGGTCTTTTTCAGAAAAAAAAAATTATTAACACAGTTAACAACGTGTCACGTGTCAGCCTTTACTTTTTTTAATTTTTTAAAGTTTTTTGATTTTTTTTCGCTACGTGTCAAGTTCCTGGTATGACACATGGCAATATCAGTGTCACATGACAAGATAGTGGCAAGATAGTGACATGTGTTAGTGCCACTACCAAATATCATTGTCTTGATTTCAATTTAGTTCTCATATATGTCTATTTGTTTCAATTTAGTCTCCACATATGTCTATTTGATTCGATTTAGTCCCAATTTATTTTTTCAAAATAGAGAAATATCATCTCTCTTATGAGTATAACATTTATATAAGTAATAAGTTTGGTCTCAAATTTAAGAAAGAGACAATATTACACTATTTTGAAGAAAAAAAATATGGGTATGACATTTATATAAATAATAAGTTTGGTCTCAAATTTTAAATTTAAAAAGAGACAACATTGCTCTATTTTGAAAATGACATTATAACATATTATATTTTTCTTAATTGTTAACCCATGTTTTATTATCATGACTTCTACAAGTGAATTTTAATATAAATATCAATACTTAATTTTGTAAGTCATTTTTAATAATAAATATCAATATAACATTTATATAAATAATAAATTTCATATTAAGAGAGAGACAATATTTCTCTATTTTGAAAAAAAAAATGAGACTAAATTAAATCAAAAGGATATATGTAAGGACTAAATTGAAACAAATAGACATGTATGAAGACTAAATTGAAACAAATAAACATATTTAGACACTAAATTGAAATCAAGACAATAATCTTTGGTAGTGACAATGATACATGACGGTACCTTAGCATGTGACACTAACAATGTCACATGACATCCCAGGAACCTGACACATGTGACAATTTTTTTTTAACAAAACTAAAAAAAAAAACAGAGACTAACATGTGATATGTCGTTAACAGTATTGGCATTCGTTAAGGGCATTGGCATTGGCATGTCGTTGAAACATCCAAATTAAAATGAGTATCATCCAACTAATTAAGTCTAAAAAAACAAAGAATGCCATGTAAGAAAAGAAAATCACATTTTTCTTCTTTTACTTAACATTTTTTGACGTTTGATGTAGTTATTTTAAGTTTTTAATTTTTTTTTTCGGATTTTGGTCTTATATACATATCTCCCTTAACATTTGTAATGAAATCCTTAAACTTTTATATCAATCTATTAATCGAAAATTATTAATGGAGAGTTCATTCTCTACAAATTTTACACAGCATTTTTGTTACCCAGTGAAAAGCAAACTTTCAGGTTAAACATTAATTAATTGCAATATATTTCTTTACTAATCAAATTTTAATCACCTAAAAATTTTGACATTTTTTTAAAATATAATAATATCTTTCTTATCATGTATAATATAATAAATGGATTAAATTATGCCTTTGGTTCCTATTTTTGCAGTAAAATATTGATTTGGTTTCTCTATTTTTATTATTCTCAATTTGGTCTATATTTTGATAAATTTGATGCACTAAAATCATTTCTGTTAGCAGTGCAGTAACAACATTAAATAGGGTGTCACGTGTTAATTCCTGGATTTTTTTTTTTAATTTTTTAAATTAAAATTTTGTCACGTGTCCTTCCATCATGTCACGTGATAGTAAGAGTATCACGTGTTACTATTATATCAGGTGACATTTTCTCATTCTCAATTTGGTCCCTGTATTTTTTTTCAATTTAGTCCTAATTTTTGTAAAAATAGAACAATTTTGTCCCTTTCCAATTTGAAAACAAATTTAATTTTTATATAAATGGTGCACAAATATTTCTGTCAAAATTGAAATTTCTAATAAATATTTTTAAGAAGATTAAGTTTATTTAAATTTATATTTTACATTTAATTTTATTTTAAATTGTTTTAAAGTTGTTAATAGAAAATAATGCTAATAGAAAAAACCAATAAATTATATTGATATTTTATTACATTATACTTTAATATTATTTTTTTATTTGATTTTATATTTCAAATAATTGTATATTTTAAAATGGTTAAAGTTTAATACTTTCTATGCAAATGTTTCAATTGGTTTAAAAATAAAAATTATATAAATTCAAATGTAAAATTTTAAAATAAATTTAATCAGTCTATATTACAATTGAAAACAACTAATTTGAAATTTGAAAATAATTTTAAATAAAGTTGGATTGAAAAACACAAATTTAAATAAACTTAGTTTTGTCAAAAATATATAAAAAAAATATCAAATTTAATAAAAATATGTGTATAACATTTATATAAAAATTATTTTTTTGTTCTAATTTAGAGAGGGACGAAATTGTACAATTTTTACAAAAATTAGGACTAAATTGAGACAAAAATATAAATACAAAGATCAAATTGAGAATGAAGAAATGACACATGTCATAACAGTGACATGTGACATTGTCACTGTCACATCACTCAGTCATTATCATGTGACACGACGTCAGCTTGACATGTGACAAATATTTGATTTTTTAAAAAAATTAAAAACATTAATAAAAAAAAATCAAAAAATTAGGAACTGACACGGGGCACATATTTAGTGTTATTATTGCTCACCTACAGAAAGGACTTGATTGCATCAAATTTTCCAAAATAAAGATCAAATTAAGATAAATAAAAATAGAGGGATAAAATCGATATTTTACTACAAAATGGGGACCAAAGACATAATTTAACCTAATGAATACAATTCCTTTTATATTTATTTTAGGCTTAATTATGTTTGAGTCATCGATAATTTGAAAATTTTCAATCGACACCTTAATCAATTCTTGTGATATATTGAATCATCGATATTTTAAAACTTTTCAATGTTAATGTTAATTTTGTGATGTGACAATTATCTTACACTATCACCCTCCTTCGGTGTCACCACATAATATTTTCAAAATATATTGTATTTAACGAAAAATGTTTTTAACTTTAATTAAAATTATAAATTTCAAAATAAAATAAATATAAATTATAAAATATTAAATATATAAATATATAAATATAAAATTATGAATTATAAAATTAAAAAATTATGAATTATAAAATTAAAAAATTAAAAAATATCAAAATTAAAAAATTTACAGTTTGATAATTTCATAATTTTATATTTTCATATTTTTTCACAATTTTATAATTTGATAATTTTGTAATTGTATAGTTTTATAATTATATAATTTTATATTTATATATTTTATATTTCGTAATTATGAAATTATATATTTTTATAATTTTGTATTTTGTTAATTTTATATTTTTTTTATATTCTTTTATAATTTCTTAGTTTAAAATTTTATAATTACATATTTTATTTTATTTTTAAATTTTCTAATTTTGAATGTTATAATTTTAATTAAATTTAATTTTTATATTTAATTTTAATTTTAATTAAATATCGTAAATATTTGAGTAAGATCTCGTTATGACATCTTTTAACAAAATATTATGTGACGACATTCAAGAATGAAAATTTGAAAGAACTGCAAAATTATAAGGACCAATAAACTATAAAAATTTATAAAACTTTACTTTAGACTCGATTAAAAGTTCCAATTTTATTAGGGCTAAAACATAATTAAGCTTTATTTTAAATTTAACATTGGCCATTCTAAATCTTTTTGAAGAACATTTATACTATATATACGACCACTTTTGTTCTTTATCGGTAGGTATTAAATACATATAAAATATTTACAAATAATTCATCATGTTATTTAATTAACTGAATTAGATTCTTTTACCATTAAACATTTTAATAAACACAACCCCAATTAAACATACAACATATATGACACTATCTTTAAATTATAAAAATGAGTCGATGAATTTTCACATTTAAATTCTCAACACATCAATTAAATGCAATCCATTGCTTGATTTTAATAGCTAGATCAGTTCTGAAGTTAAACGACTTATAGAAAAGCGAGTATGTAATTAAAACGACGCAAAAAAGAACTTATTGAACTGGTCTCAAGACTAAGAGACCATTATTTTAGCACAGTGTTGGCTTCTTTTTCTGGGGATTTGAGGGAAACAACCAGGGGAAAGGGGATTCTTATACATTTATCAAACACTTGCAAAGGGGAAGATCATGTACATCAACATGCATGCGTCTTAAACAGTGAGAGAGTTAGAGATTTTGAAGTCCAGATCCCACAGCTCAAAGCTACCCTTAACGAAATTGTAATGTGCACCTTTCAAAGCAAGCGTTTTATTCACAACACCTTCTCTCACAAATGGATAAGTCAAAAGGTTCCCAACTGATACATTCACAGCTTCCTGCATCACAAACAATACTTCAATGTCAATAAGTTTAAGCCAAAACATTATGCCCCCAAATTAAATTTTACTTGCCTTCTCGCAGTTGGTACACAGCTCCGAAAATTCCAATGTGCCTGCTTCAGTCTTAACCTTGGACTTTGCCGGAGTGCAAATTTGGACCCAATTCTCTATGAATTCACTGACCAAACAAATGATTTACAAGGTTATTAAGGAAGTTTAGAACTCTTAATTTACTCTTTTGGAGACTGTCATGTGACTAAGGACACCACTTAGCATTTTAAAGTGTCACCAAGTTAGTTGGAAGTTCTGTAAAGTTATTATCAGAATAGATTAAAATTTTCAAATGTACTTTTTCTGATGGACATGTATTCTAGTTTGTTGTTATACATATATAAGATAAACTCATAACACAAGTACTTTGAGTACTAATGATCCTTTTGGCAAATTATTTAATCCTTGTTTAATGAGATGAAGCAATAATAGGGTATACCTTGCAGTGGTCCCATCATCTGGGATGGACATTAGGCCCTTTATACCTCCACAGCAACTGTGTCCAATGACCACAATATTCTCCACCTGTATAACACAGTCCCTTTAGAACCACCAGTTGGAAAGAAACAACCCTATTCTAGTTTTAAAGAAACACTATCTGTTCATCCATTTGGGCTCCACTACCACTATTCTATATCCATTTTCTCACTTTCTCTTTTATTTTCTTAATCATTCTGAATGGAAGGTGTGGTGGCTGGTGGGTACTGCTGTTACTATTTCACCAGAACCACCTAATTTGGAAAGGCTACACACCACAAAATAATGTATAAGAGTATGCGACTTTCAGATTCCCTAATAGTCTTCTATTATTGGTTCAAGTTTATAAAATAATGACACCCATTAAAGAAAACCAGACTTGCAAATTTTATAATAAACCATGTTCCAATATTATACAAAGCATTCATTAAATAAAGAATGTTTTACATTACAATCTTTTTCTATATGTTCCAGAGAGAAAGGAAGTGATAATTATACAACTGTTGGTGGTTGATGAATACTTGTAAGTAATTAAGTATCGTATAAACTGTCATAAGAATATATTACAGGTTGATAATATGCAAGTCTCATCAACTAGACCATATATTAATTAACACTTGATTAAGCTTATCCAACAATGTTTTCTGGACCATTTTTTCCTAACATATAACAGTTCTTTGATGTGATAGAGGGAAAACAAGATGCATGTGGCTCCCATAAATAATGAAGCAAAAGGCCATTTTCCACCACCAAAGGTTCTACTTTTCACATGCATGACCCACTAACTTATTATAGAGAAAGTGAATGGCTATTTACCTTTAAATGCAGCACTGCATATTCAATGGCCGCTCCTGTTCCTGAATACTTGGTCTGAAACAAAAAAGCAAGTCAAACTTTAAGGGTTGAAATCATTAAGGTTTATGTTTATGACATTCCTTCACTGTACATTTGAATTCCTTTGTTGTTACGTGACATAAATCAAACACTTAATAGACAAAGCAAAACCTTGTCATAAGGAGGAACCATGTTGGCTATATTTCGGACCACAAACGCTTCACCCGGTTGGAAATCCAGAATATGGGAAGGGCAAACTCTCGAGTCTGAGCAAGCAAACACCAGAAACTGCAAGTGTGGGAAATGCAACATCACAATAATAAGTAATTTACAAAACTTAATTAATGAGGCATCCAATGAGAACTTATTAATAAACTTGACTTTAAAATTTAGTGCAAAAAATAGGCTTAAAAACAATTAGGTCAAACACTTTTTTTTAAAAGAACATCATTGTCATGCGTAATAGAAGATCAATGGAAACTTTATGTTACGAATATCGAAATTCATAACTACATATATAAAAAATAATTAGATAAATGTGATTGCATCATACTAGTTGTTCACGCATGCGTACTATTGACGGCAAATTACAGAAAATAAAAACAACGTACTTCATAATTAAACTTTCTTTTTTAAGTAATTAAGTTTTAAAATTGTCTTCTCAGTTTGCTTTTTTATTCTACAAGTTTTCTTCTTCTTTTTTTATTCTACACAGTTTAGTATTACGACCTTAATAAACTAAACTAAAATAAAATCTATATTGAAAATAAAGCTTGTTTTTATTCTAAACAGTTTAGGGAAAGTGTATTGACCCTACGGTCGCCGAGTGGACAATTATGAAAACCAAGTTATGGCTGAGTCAAATAACGTGGCTGACCTTAGGACTCTGGCCTTTGGCAAGTTCACCATACAATTCTGGATTCTTCCTGAAAAAATAATATTTGATTATTTAGTCAATGCAATAATAATAATAATAATAATAACATTAATATTAATATTAATATCAACAATTTGAGGAAAACCAGCCGCCAAGTAAAAGTGTATTTTCCAACTAGCTAAAATTTCAACGCAAAAATGAAATGTCTAAATTGACTAATTTACCAGCAAGGGAATTTAAGGAAAAAGAACAAAATCAACTTTTTCTAATGGAACAGGACAGCACCCTTCAATTTTGCGCTACCTCTAAGTACGTACATTTTTAAGGATAAACTACAATAATTGATCCTTTACTAAAAAAAGAAAAACAAATGCTTGAGATTCACATGATACACATATATGATAAATTTAAAAATTATTGCAACCTCAATAATTGATTTTCCAATTAGTTGCTAAATGTAATTTATTTCTCTTTCACACAAGTCAATGACTCGCAATCATTGAAACATATTTTTTTTTATTTGATTAGTTGACCATTTACAGGACAGTGTTTTTGAGCAAAATTTGTTAAATAAAATGTATCATTTTCTTCTTAAAATGAATGTAACTTAAGATTTTTCACAAAAAATTTAAAAATAAATATAAAAATGCGGTTTTCTCAAAAACTACATCATTTTTGTTACGTAATTTAAGCTTACTAAACAGTTTTACCAATAGTTCCCAAAATTCAATTAATTAAATCATTATAATTAAAAAATTAAACTTAATTAATAACATTAGATGTGTCCTCAATTTAGAAGAGTGTTTATTTAACTATTACTAACATTGACTAAATATTTGCAAACACTTAAAATACCTCAGCAAAGAAACATGCATAAATTAGCGCATAAAAAAAAAATAAAGTAACACTTATAATTTAGTTAAGGAAGAGAGTAGTATTATTCTAACATTACTTACTATAATTGCCAGATTTAATTATATCAAAGACATGTCGAAAGAAAGATGAATAGATGCTCCTCCATCATCCATGTGATATGTCGGTCATTTTATAATAACTACGGGTCAACTTCTGTAGTCACTTATCTTATCACACTTGAATTAAGGAAAAAAGAAAACCATAAAGACGAGTCTCTCGGCATCCTGAGGTTGTAACCGAGGTGGGACCCACACTGAATGAATGGATCGAAACAGAAACTTGTGCTGATAAGATAAGTGCACAAAACTAACTTAATAACCTTTCACTTCTTCATCCATAGCATCAGTACGTTCGAAGTCCCCAGAAGGGGCACAGAGGGTATTTCACAAAATTTGAACTTTTTTTTGAATATTAATTAAATCGAAATAGGAGCATGGACAAGACAATAATATAACTCACTGGAATTTCTCGTTCTTGAAGTGGTCGAACCCGGTTCGGATCCTCTCGTCCGGGTTGAACGGCTTCGACGCATCGTTCTTCAGCTCTGTCGTCAACTGATTGATTTTTGCGACGGCGACGGCACCCAGGTCAGCTTTCTCGCTGCCAAAACAGAGAAAGAAAAATCACAACTAACGCGTCAGGGCTGGGCCCACTGTGACCACCTCATCGTCCAAACAAAAATCAAACGCGTTTTGTTAACGTTTTCGCTTTGGTAACGGCGGGGAAACCGACGCCAAACGGTAGAATGATGTTTGATGTTACTTTTTTTTTTGTCGTAATCAATTGATTAAAACATAACGGAAGAAGCGGTGGCGAGAAAGAAAGAGAACTGAAACGAACACAGTTACTTAATTCACCTTATAAGCTTGGTCAACGCTGCAACGGCTTCCTCGTATGTCTGTCCGGCCATTTGTTGCTCCTGCGGCAGATCCAATTAACTGAAATCGAAACATAGAAGCTTGAGAAAATTCTTCCATTGCATGCAGATGCGAGAAATTAAATTGGTGGAAAGAGTGATTGTGAAATTAAGTGTTAATTGAATTAGAGAAAACAGTGGACATATGAATGGTGGTGAATCTGGAACAAAGAAAAAGAAGAATGGAATCGAATCGAATCTGATTGAATCTGATCTGAGTACTGCTAGAAATTACCTTTTTGTATTTGTGAGGAGAAAAGAGTGTGAAAGGTGAATCAGGATTGTGAGTTTATATAGAGGAATGATGCATGCGGTTTTGTTTGACGCGGTTGAAGGAAGCTACGAAAGGGAGCAGAACTCACGAATTGTGTGCCACCGATGCCGGCGGTCCCCACTGTATTAATAATGCACACATCAGGATTATGTTTATGTTATGCTCACAAAACTCTTAATTTTCAAACTTTTATTTAATGTTATTACTTTAAAGAATTATTGTATTTATTTTTAAAAACATTTTCAATTTAAGAATAATTTTAAATGCTAATTATGAAATTAAATATTAAATGAATATATATATATATATATATATATATATATATATATATATGTGTGTGTGTGAGAGAGAGAGTTTAAAAATAATATGTTCTAGAAAAAGAAAAACGATCTTAAAAAAGAGTATACATATAAAGAAATACTTTTACACTATGTTGAGGATTTATTGTTCATGTGAGATAAGAGAAGAGGATTAACCTAAGATTATCTTGTTTCTTTGGAAGTTATAGAAGAGTTTCTTCAGCAGGATTCATTAATGCAATCTTGAGTGAGATTAGACTCCAATTTATGAAATTACAATCCCATATCTCAGTTTTCTTGCACGTGATTTATTCATTTCATATTATTATAAAAATTAATAACATAAATAAAAATTTATTATGATTATAATAACAATTTATTACTTATGAAATTATTATTAAAAATAAAATAAATTTTTTATGTAAATAAATTGTTTCTCACCTTACGTGTCAAATTTATTTTCATATCAACTATATTGTCTTATTCATTTTTTTTTATAAATAATTCTTTTTATAATTTCAATCATTCAATAAAATTTATACAAATAATTCTAAATTATTTATATATCATTTTATATTACTTTTAATAATAGAGACATTTTAATAATATAACTTTTTATCTATCACTTTTTTTTTAATATGTCACATTTCACAAGTTTTATTTTATAGTCATTTTCAAAATCACCTCCAAAACTTTTGAAATAAACAACACTAACTTCACCTTCTAATCCTTTTTCTCTCCTTCAAATCATTTATCTCAAAAGAATACAATCAACCTAAATCTAAGTAATTTATTTAATTTTAAAATGTTAAAAGTTCAAGGTGAGTGAAAAATCCACATTAGATAAAAATGATAAAGATGATTAGTATATAGATAGAAAAATACACATACATCTATTGTCTTAAGTTTTGAGTTGAAAAATATATTATAATCTACATAGTTGTTTGTATCGAATCTTCTAATGCCTTTGTTCATAAAAACCTCACATATAATTGTTTGTAATAGAAAAAAATATAATGCAACTTTACTCCTCCTATATTATTAAGATAAGATTATTTTTATTAATTATTTTCTCTGTATTTGATTTGAAAACATTATATTACAAAATTCTCACTAAGTACTAAAGTAAATTTAATTATTTATTAAATAATTAACAGCAACGACTTCTTATTTTTTTTATTGTCATTATTTTTTTTTCAACTGTTACACGTGTCGATGAAAAAGATTGATAATTAATGTATTTTTAATTCTTTTATGCTTTGTTGTCTTTTATTTTCATTTCTAGCATTATTATGTATATTTATTAATGGGGAAGGAGGGAGAAATAAAATACGTTACATTTCATTTATAAAACATATTTCCATAACATTAATTATTTCTATAATAGAGAAACATGATACATATTATCATTAATATTAATTTAAATAAAATTAAATTAAACTAAAAGTAATTTTCTATCCTTACTCTTGCAATGAATTCCTTATATAAAAATAATTCAAAACACAACAAATAGAAAATGGTCTAATTTGGAAGCTTTGTGGCTTTATATATATTTCTTCTTCGTTAAGGAGTGCACGCTTAGAAAATTTTAAAACACACACGCAAGTTGGCATGCGTTTTTCTTTTTTGTCGTGCCACAATGATAAGTTATATAACAGTTAAAAAAATGTTAAATTTAGGACAAATTGCAATAGCGTAAAAGACAGCATGAGTGTAAGAAGAATTTTGAACTTTCCAGTAATACTTTCTAAAATTTTAAAATAAAATATAATAATAATTTTTTAGAAATATATATATATATATATATATATATATATATATATATTCTAATTGTAATAA
>Ga0099822_1005235_pt1 | contig 16942 bp, 14 predicted proteins | sample CowpeawhiteBW_FD_76839 | JGI IMG/M metagenome (GOLD analysis project Ga0099822, IMG submission 76839) | Root nodule microbial communities of legume samples collected from California USA - Cow pea white BW | ecosystem: Host-associated > Plants > Roots > Nodule | place: USA: California | collected...
CTAATGTTAAACATTGTTTAAGCAAAATCTCCCCATTAATTCTTCTCTCCAATTTTCTCCAGACAAACTGGTGTATCATTATGTAACATCGCAGAAAAAGTCCATGGATTCGATGATGTTATCAGATAGAAAAAAAAAAAAAACATAGAGGATTAATTAATTAATTATATAAAGCGCATCAGCTTATGTATGTTTGTTTCATTTTAAAGTTTATATTCTGCTATACTTTTAGGTAAACAGATACTAAGAATCCAAATCCAATCTTAATTATTATGAATTGCATCGAAGTTTCATTCTTTCATCGTCACCAGTTAGAGGCAACACAACAACAATAATTACTAAACGACAATCCATGGTCCTCTTCACAATTTTTTTCAAGATTTGACTGTATTCGAGTGACCTTGGTCCGTGAGGACTAATAACTTCATCATTGAATCTATATATCTGCTTGCACATTATATAGTAACAGAAGACAAAGTGTGCGTGCAGTGTAAGATAGCCATAATAATCATGTTAATCTGCGGCTATAATCCTGATTTTCCGAGTTGATTCGGATAAGATACGCAGAAGAAAATTGAGATGATTTTGACGGTGCATGAAGAGAAGAGGCAATTGTTATCTTGTTTTAATTTTGAAGACATGCATGGGACAGAGACATTACTAGGAGCAACAGCAGAGTGAGACCTAATACCCTATTATTACCCTACAAAAGTTTTAGATAGCATTGGATCTCTGGTTCAGCTTCTGGCACTACTGGGTGGTTGGTACCATTTTTCTTCAATAAATAATAATAGTGAAGCAATGGTTTTAGTGAAGAAACAAATTAAAACTCTCCAACATTTCTGATGCAGTGAAGAAATGTGAAGCTGCAACAGTCAGGAACAGAAAGGAACATCCCAACCCTTGCTCTGTTTCTTCACTCAGAAATATTAAATGCAAGAGAAAGGGTTTTGGTTTTGGAAGTATGAGATGATGATGCTTGTTTGAGTTTGGTATGTGAGGGTTGAAAAAGTTATTAATTTGGGTGTGTGTGTTTAATGGTTGGGTGGGAGAGAGAGAGAGAGAGAGAAGAGAGTGAGAGTGAGATATAATAATAATAATTGGAAAAATAAAGGGTTGTTAAAAGTGAAAATGCCTTTATTGCGAAGGAGTGAGGGTTATTGATTAGTGGTTGGTTAGGTCTTGGGGTGGAGCAGGTGTTTTAATTGGTTTGGGCCATGGGTGGGCCATGGGTGGGCCTGAGGGTACCAAACCCTGAAAAGGACGCGGAGAGGGGGTGCGGGACATAGCACCGTGCGCAAAATAGCAAAAATGTAGCGGGTAGGAAAAGTTCACCAAGTTTGGTGAGATGTCTGTGATTAAATAATGAGATAGGCACATGAAGAAGCAGCACAAAAATCCATATCATAAATAAATAAATAAATAAAGATATTATTTCAGTGTGTGTGGTGTGGATGATGATGACCATGGATTGATGGATGGATGGATGGGCATGTTGTTAGGTAGTGGTTGCTTGGATTTAGGTTATGATGATGATGATGATGATATGATTGTGCAAAGTCATGTATCTCATGTCCATGTACATGTATCTCTGGTCTTTTGTGAGTCAACCATCTATCCCTTTCGGAAACTCATACTTTTTATTTTATTTTTTTTAAAGAAACTGAAATTATTGTCTTCTCAGCTCTTTTTCTCTGTAACCCAAAGTCAGTGATGTTATGTTATCTCTCTCTCTCTTTTTGTTCACAACTCTTCTTCCACTTGTTCACTTGCTTCATGTCTCGCCAACACTGCGTTTTAATGAGAGCAAGTGGTCCATTCACACTTCACATAGAAAAAACTCCCTTTGCCCTTTTTCCTCCTCAACCAACATTTCCACAAACAATTTCAAATAACATAATAAAAAAACATAAATTATAGTCTCGTATTATTTAAAAATAAAAAGAAATTAAATATTAAATGAATTAATTATACCTTAAATAGAGATCGAGAATAATGGTTGAATGTACGTGTTAGGAGCTAACTCTAGATGGGATTTGAATTGTTAGTTGGAACCGAAATTGATAAGTACAATGTGATGTTGAAGTATATCATTATTATCAAACGTGCCTTATATGCATTTAATTAGTAGTCCATGAATATGTTTAATTATAATTGTTAATGACTAATATGATTTATCAATTATTTTATTACTATGAGCTTATCTTATTTTGTTTCTTTGATTTGTAACCGAGCATGGTACTAATTGTGTGGTGACGCGTAAATTGTTGTGGATTATTGTTGCGGGTTGCACAATTGTCCCGTGACAGAAATCAGGTGGACCAAGTTATAATCCAAGTAAAATTCCTAGTAGGACAATTGTTGAGAAAAAGATTAATAGTTATAGTTTTTGTCCTAATAGTAAGTGCTCAATCCTAACAATTGGTATCAGAACTAAGGTCACAAGTTCGATTCCTAGCCGATAATTGTTAAGGATCCAAGTGAAATTTCTAGTAGGATAATCCATGTTTTTGAGGAACTTTTAAAGTTAGTCTTTTGAAATTCCTAGTAGGATAATAATTGGGTAGTGACGCGTGAATTGTTGTGAGTTGCACAATTATCCTGTGACAGAGATCAGGTAGGTCAAGTTATAATCCAAATGGGATTCTTAGTAGGACAATTGGTGAGAAAAAGACTAATAGCTATAATTTTTTATCTAGTGATAAGTACTAGATCCTTACAATTGGTATCAGAGCTAAGGTCACGAATTTGATTCCTAATAACTTATTTGTATTGTATAGGCATTTATATTTTTTGTATGCATGTAAATATTGAATATGTGTGTAGTTATATAAATGTTAGAAGTGTTTTAGAAAGTGATGGATACCACCACTTGATTCCATGATGATGAAGAGGAAGAAAAAGAAGCATGAATTTTCCCAAAACCCTTGCCAAACATCCACCGCCAAAACTCCAAACATTTCTAAATCAAAGCAATCTTACAAAAAAGTTTTGGCCGAAATGAACTAATTTTTTGACATGCCATTGGCATCACATGGCGTTGGGCCCTTTGAAACTAAAAATTCCGAGCCATTATACCAACTTACAATAATAATCATTCTTAAATTTGACGCTGACATTTTTAAACGGTTGCTTCCAATTATTGGATTTTTTCTTTCTCAGTTTCCAAGCATTTGTTGATGAGAGCCTTGTTTCAATTTGTTGAAGAGGATAACTAACTTTACACTGTCTTATCTGAATTCCCAAAAGCACTTTTGGAAAAGCTTGAGGAGCAAGATTAATTGAAGATGTGTGTAAAATGTGAAACTTCTTGCTAAATGCAACAACCAACACTGTTTCTTTTCACAAATAAAATATTGTGGTAGAGCTTCTACCAACTAACATAATCATCAATCAAGTTCATATCATTACAATGCAATGCAATAGAGAAAACAGAGTTTTAGATGAATGTGACATGGCTTTTGGGTGTCTTTGCCAAAACATTTACTCCTTTTCAAATCATCTATCAACTTTTCTTCTCCGTATTTATGATAGAGTATATATTTAAGTCTAACTTAACTCTACAAAATCAGTTTGTAAGGTGAGATTTGCATTTCATTTATATACTATGAAATTAACTTATTTTTGGTCGATGTGAAACTTTTAACGTCCTAACTTCATTTTCTTTTGTTAAAAAATTTAAGTGTAAGTTTAAATTTTATATCAAATAAAAAAAAGTTGAATAACATATAAAAAAATTATAAATTCAAAATTATTATTTTAAAATTATAGGTTTGAAATAATAATTTCGTATGCAAATTTAACTCGTATCTTATTAAGAGTTACTCGGCCCAAACCAACAAACTGGATGCTGGCCTTTTTGCTCCTTGCACCCCTACGGTTTCTTAGTTTATATTTAATTTGTGATTGGGCCCGATGGAGGTTTGTGGACTACAATGGAGAAGATATTGGCGTTGCACATACTAGGAGTACATGAAAATTGATGGATGGGAAGAGGAAAGTGAAAGATGTTGATAAAACAAAATTAAATAAAGAAGAGAATTATATGATAAATTAATAAAAAACATTGATTGAATCAAAATCTTCAAACTTCATCCCAACTTGCCACGTAGTCAATAAAGTAGTGATAAAGCCACAAAAAGACAATGATATCTTGGACATATATAAATATTTAAAGTATTAGAAATAGAATAATAATAATAATAATAATAATAATAGGTTGTGACCATTTGGATAAACTAGATATTAAACATGTCGTATATTCATTAAATTGACAACGAGAGACTATAAATAGAAACCCTCCATATTTCATAATCATTGTCCCGTAATTCAAGTTATTTGAGTTAATTTATAATCGTTTGAATTATTATACTATAAAGTATAAAAAGTTGTATTCTGCGTATTAATTATAATTACATTGACACTTTACGTTTTAATAATATTTTACAATTTGTTTCAACGTTACTTTCCTTATTTTAAATTTCGTAAGCATTGATTTACATTCTTTTGAGTTTTGTAATTGAATTACCAGTTCTTACATTCTTCAATCCAAACTTGTTATATTTTTCAGATTTTAAAGTTTTTATCATAAAATCTCAAAAGTAATAGAAATGATTTCATTGAGCACAGTGAATGATTTTTTTAACACTTTTTTCTTCTCAAATTCAGCACAAGGTACATGTAACCGTTTGACTGTGAAAAGAAAAACAAAAAAGAATTTTTGATGAAGATAGACATGCAGATACAGTGGATTGATTGAGGTGTAAAGAGTTAAAATCTATTATTTAAGTTTGCAGATTTACGTAATGAATTAGAAGACAAGAAGGGCAGTGTAAATTATGACGCAATTACAGTAATAAGTCAACTCGTTATCGGAGATTTGAATGAAGTTTGGTGTGCTTAGATTTACTCTGATGTGGCAAGATAAAATCGGAATGACCAAACATTTTGAATGTAAAACATGTGATTCACAATTCAGAACATTATTAATGGTGGGTTTAAGACATGGACGTTACCTAAGCATGTTCCTTGGTGGCTTCTTCAACATTAATCAATTAATATAAACGTGGATCTGAACTTTATGAGATTATCACAAACACAATGTGGAGTCAAACCAAATTTCTTCAACCCTACTTATTTGTCTCACTCGCCAACAACATATGTAACCTCCAACTTGATATTGATTACAGTTTTCATCATGTAACATGACAATGTTGGAAATTTCTTTCTGCACCACTGTTTTTTCTTTACTTATTCATAAACAAGTTTAAAAGTTAATTTTGCCCTCTTTTCTTCCTTCCTCTTTTCCCACAACACCTCCATATTTTCCTCCACCTCCACCCCATCTTTTTATTCCACCTCCATTTCCATCTCCATCTTCACCTCCACCTCCATTCCATCATCTTTTTTCACTTTCACCCTAAAAAATATTCCGAGGTGAATAGAAATATCATAATAATGAGGTATAAGAAGAAGATAAAAATCAATGATGAAAAACATATAATGTAAATTTTAAATTTCACAATCTATGCGAATTCTGAATTGTATAATATGAAATTGTAATTTTGTATTACAAATTGTATAATTCGAAACTATAATTACAGTAAGGATGTAATTGAAATTTTAAAACAAATGGGGTGCAGAAAAAAAAATATGGGTTTAGAAAAAAAATTGGGGTGCATGAAGAAATTTGCTGAATTTTTGTTTCGGTATGTTATACCAACAAATGTAATACCTTTTATAAAAAAAATAGGGTTAAATATGTTTTTAGTCCCTCAAATTTCGGTGAAATTTAGAATTAGTTCATCTTCAAAACCTTTGACCAATTTAGTCTTTCATCTTTAAAAATGCGTAAATTTAGTCATTTTAACAAAATTTTATTAAGTTTTTGACATTCCAAACGCATTTCATGATAGTATTTGAATTGTTTACCCCGTTTGACACATTTTTGCTTTAATGTTAACTCAAATATTATCATAAAATGCGTTTAAAATATCAAATAAACTTAACAAAATTTGGTAAAAAAGACTAAATTCATGCATTTCTAAAAATGAATGACTAAATTGGTATAAAGTTTCAAAGAGAAACTAATTCCAAAATTCATTGAAACTTGAGAAATCAAAAACATATTTAACCCAATAAAGTATCATTAGAGTTGGAATAGTAAGTAAGTTTAGTGTTTTGATGATGTTGGGTTATTTTGTTTTGATTATTTTCTTTTATTTCTTCTAAATCGCGTCTAGAGATGTTTTCAACAATATTGGTTGAATTTTTTCATTCATTTTTTATAAAGTTTATCTCTTCTTACCTTTAAATATTTTAGTTCTGGTTTTAAAATTGAAAAGGTTTTATTCAATTCTTTTCTGATTTCTTATATTACGGAATTCTCTTCTTTATTGTTGTCTATTTTATTTATTGCAACTACTTCGCTCAATAGTTTGATTTAGTTGAGAGTAAATGTTTATAGATTTTTTATATTTATTTTTCAGAATTTTATTTTGTATATTAGAGAATTTGACTTCTTTTAACTATTCCTGTATTTTCTCCGTCACATGTTTTCCTATTTTTTCAGTCAATTTAATCATACTTATAGTACGTTCATATAACATTTACACCACACGAGATATATCTTCTTAAAATAATTTTAAATATCTGTGATATTAGTCGCTAAATTTTCTTAGATCACTTTGTTTTTATATAAAAGTTTCAAAAAAAAAAACTTTTTTTTTTCTTTCTTCTTGTTTGAGAAATTTAACACTAAAGAGCTCTTTTTGGTCTATTTCAAGAAAATTATCATATTTAATTGACTAAAAACCTTTCGTTTCTGGTAAAAACATTTCGATGCTTGATCTATTGTTTTATTCATTGTCAGTATACATACTATTCACTGGCATAATTATAGCAATAACTGAAGTAAATTAATTGTTGATGATGAAACTTAAATTTTAGTTTGAAAGAAGAAAAATAAAATGGTATGGGTGATAATATGAGAGTAGTAGATTTTTGGGTGTGGGCAATGAATGGACTGGGTGAGTGGTAAGCCCACAAACACGCTATGATCCAACAACCGCATCACATTTTTGGAGTTAATCAGAACACACTCGAGTAGTAGAGATGATGGTCAACAACATTTAGTTTCCTACAGGCCCATATTTTCATCAAACTAATCATTTATTACTATTTCCTCCAACATCTCACCATTGTGCTTCCCTCTTTATCTATCTCTCCCTCCACCAACATCTTCATGGCTTGCCCAACGTAATTTAGACCCAAATTTATTAACCAGAGATAAAATCAATTTATAATATATAAATAAATATAAACTTCACTATACAAATCGGTTTGAAAGTTTGAGTTAAACTTAAAGTTTATAGTATTAGAATCATAAGTTAAAGTCTATCATAGTAAAATTTATTGTTCGTTGGGTTTATTATTCCATTATTTATCAAGTCGTTATTGGACCATCCATTAATATGTAAATTCCATGAGATGTATATGTTTGAACGTGAGGAGATGTGTTGAAAATCTCACATTAGAAATAAGTCTAATATATATATATATATATATATATATATATATATATAAGTAATTGCAATTTTACGAAAGAGTTTTGTATAATCAAAATAGATTAAAATTCACTTCTTAATATGACTTATTAAATTTAAATAGATGGTGCGAGGAGGTGTGTTGAAAGTTTCACATCTCACAGTGCAGAGAAGACTTTGGAGGTTGACCCGTAACTCGCAGAAAAATATACAGGATGGACTGAGTATTTGAGCCCGTTTGTCATAGTTCCATCCCGTATAACTAATTTGTCCACCTATGATTTTTCTCTAGTTCATTCAAATGAAAAAAGTTATAAATAATACTTACTTTAATAATAAATGGATCGTAAAAATTATTATTTTTACTAATTTAATTAAATAAAAATAAAGTTATTACAATTTTATGCAAATCACAAGTTAAATATTATGCGAAAAAGAAAAAAATTAACCCATATTTCTTATACAGGTCGTGTCCCGGCCTTACTTGTTTTATAACTAAACGTAGAGCGGATTAAACCACATTATCATCCTGGACTTTAAAATCATTACTTTAGAAATGCAATATTTTCATGATGGTGACAAATAATCACATTGACCACCTTCTTCGTGCTACACTCATAATTCAAACTTTTCTTCCTCCGACCATATGGTCGTACATGCACTAAAATTTACATCAAGTCACTAACAAAGATCAGAAAATACTCTCTCTTCCATTCCATACCCTCTTCGGTTTTATCCTTGTTTTTTCTATTCCACATTTATGGCAGTACAACGCACGATATCATTACTCTTAAAGCTTCTCTTAAAATAATAAACAAATGTTCTTGAGCTTTAAGTCGTGATCTAATGATAATAGTAAGTAATAATAGTAATAGGAGGTAGAACTGGGTTCTACTATTAGTGTGTCGAGGCAGCTTATAAGAAGAAATGATAACATAGTTTGCTGAAAGCGTTGTGGATGGTTGTGAAATGGATACGTAATGTTGGTGATATCAGAAAGTTGAAAGCAATCGTCATCATGAATATGGACCTACTTATTGTATAAAGCTATTAGCTGTGTTAGGATGAAGAAAACTACCATCAGTGGAAATGTTATACACATAACTATCAATGGAAACGTGTAGTACGAGTTGACTGTACATAGGCACAGTCTTTTCCTATAAAACCACATTCATTTTCATCATTTAGAACCATCCCTTCCCTTTCATTCACCTTCTTCTTACTTTTCCCTCCCTCACTATTACCTTCACATGTTGCCAAGAAGTAGAACACTACCCACCAGAATGCACCAAGGAATTGTAGGAACTATATGTTTGAATATCATACGCTTCTGCTACTTTTGTATATGTATTCGTTTACTATTATTTACGTTCATTCATTGTTGATGTTCACTGGTTTACTACAGATAGAAGAGAGGCAAGATGTGAAGCACTACTTACAAAATACTCAAACGGAGACTGTTGCTGTGAATATTCAGCCTAACTATTCCAAATGCTTCGATGATGATGGTCGTTTGAAGAGAACAGGTTCACTATACTTTAACTTCGTATCAAATGCTGTTGTAGTTTAAGAGTTTTCGACAATATTTTATGTATGTCCCTATTCATTAACTATATTGTTAACTTTTTATCTGTGATTGCAGGAACATTTTGGACCGCAACTGCTCATATCATCACTGCTGTGATAGGGTCTGGAGTCCTTTCTCTTGCATGGGCAGTAGCTCAGCTTGGTTGGGTTGCTGGACCTGTTGTCATGTTTCTCTTTGCTTTGGTCAATCTCTACACTTCCACCTTACTAACACAGTGTTATAGGACGGGTGATTCTGTTACAGGACAGAGAAATTACACCTACATGGAGGCAGTAAAGTCCATCTTGGGTACGAGGATTAAGAACATTATGTTACTATATATGTAATGTAACCAAAAGAAACCAATGTGTTGTTATCATGAAACTGTCATATTCATACCACTTTTTTTGAGTTTCAGGAGGTAAAAAGGTCAAGTTATGTGGCCTGATTCAGTATGTCAATCTGTTTGGAATTGCAGTAGGGTATACCATTGCAGCATCTGTCAGTATGATGTGAGTTCAATTCAAACATTAGTGACTTTAGTTATATATTCCCTCTTGCTCTATACTTAAAATGTATTAAATATAGTTGAACTTGGATATATTACCTGATTAAGCTAGTGATGCTTCCACCCCCCTTAAAAATTGACCTTTTCTTGAATAACTATGTTTGTGTTTTCTCAGGGCCATAAAAAGGTCGAATTGTTACCATAACAGTCATGGAAAAGATCCCTGTCACATGTCAAGCAATGGGTATATGATAACATTTGGAATAGCAGAAGTGATTTTTTCCCAAATCCCAGACTTTGATCAGGTGTGGTGGCTATCCATAGTTGCAGCTATTATGTCCTTCACGTATTCTTCAGTTGGATTGAGTCTTGGCGTGGCAAAAGTAGCAGGTGCAAGCAGATATATCTTTTATGTCAGCATTGAACCATTGTTTACTTGTCTGTGCAACTTCTAAGTTTGTTTTTTACGTTGTAGAAAATAAAACTTTTAAGGGAAGCATGTTGGGGATTAGCATTGGCACTGTGACACAAGCTGGAACAGTAACTGCCACGCAGAAAATATGGAGGAGTTTACAAGCTCTGGGGGCAATGGCCTTTGCATACTCTTTTTCCATTATCCTCATCGAAATTCAGGTAACTCGGATATGATATGACCTATTACGATAATGCGTATTCTACTTGAGAAATTAAGAAAGCATTTGGCTTTGTTGCAGGACACCATAAAATCTCCTCCTGCAGAGCACAAGACCATGAGAAAAGCCACGGCTTTGAGCATCGCAGTTACCACAGTGTTCTATTTACTCTGTGGATGCATGGGTTATGCAGCCTTCGGAGACAATGCACCCGGAAATCTCTTAACTGGTTTTGGGTTTTATGACCCTTATTGGCTTCTGGACATTGCCAACCTTGCAATTGTTGTGCACCTAATTGGGGCATACCAGGTATTCTATCATATACCGTCGTGAATTTTAAGAAAACTGAACAGAGCTTTACAACCATTTCTGAAGTGTATGTATGTATCATTATTCCAGGTTTTTTCCCAGCCCTTATTTGCATTTGTGGAAAAATGGAGTGCACGTAAATGGCCAAAGAGCAGTTTTGTGACGGGAGAATATGACATAGCGGTTCCCTTCTATGGGGTGTACCAACTCAACTTCTTCCGCTTAGTATGGAGAAGCATTTTTGTGTTGTTGACGACCCTCATGGCCATGCTCATGCCCTTTTTCAATGACGTAGTTGGACTGCTCGGAGCTTTTGGGTTCTGGCCATTAACAGTTTATTTCCCTATCGACATGTATATTTCGCAAAAGAAGATTGGACGATGGACCAGTCGATGGATTGGACTTCAGTTACTTAGCGTTAGTTGCCTCATCATTTCATTAGTAGCTGCCATTGGTTCCATAGCCGGTGTGGTTTTGGACCTCAAGACTTACAAGCCATTTAGAACTACTTATTAAGTGAAAACCAGTTCTTCACAGATACCAGTGTATAAGCAAATGATGTGTATCTACTTTGTTCAATAAAAAAAAAAAACAGTACCCTGAATGAAAGAAAAAGAGGAACAAACACAGGTTCTTTTCCCGAACATCTACATTAGCCATAAATAGTAACCACTCTGAAGATCGATAAAAATGAAAAATACACGAACAAACAGACAAGACAAACTAGTGTATATATAAAGGGTGTCCTAATTCTTTTGCTGCCATAACATTACTCATTTCTTAGCCTTCAGTTTGACAGAATTTGCTTCAGCAGCAGCTTTGGCTAGTGTTGTTGGCTTGATCACACTCTTGGGGTTGAGTGCCTTCCTAAGTTTGAACACTGCCCAAGCTGTCCCAATTGCATGCCCTGCGGCGTCAAGGCCTTCATTAGCAACCTGGGCTGCTTGCTCTCCATACCTATCACAACCAAAAAGGCAATACAGAGAAAAGCCATGTCAATCGTTAAACAAAAAGGGTATGATTTCATGCAAACGTCTTATCTTAAGAAATGAACTTACCTATGTGAAACGAGTTCAGTGGTCACAGATGACGAAGTGGACATAACATTCCTCCCAGCTACTTCTACAGCATCCACCACCTTATCTGCACATTACACAGCCAAAAACATATAAACAAAAGACTATGCCAAATCCCCAAAACAGCTATAATAAAATAATATAACTTACTGAATCCATCCATGGTAGCAAGGACGATTTCTCCAGGAAGAAGACTAAAGAACTTCTTTCCGGGTTTGGAGTTGACTACAGAGCTTGTGAAGAATCCCGACACTTTGACAACCCCAGAGAGGACACCGGTGGCTACTTTCTCTGACATCTTGGTCAACTTCTTCACCCTTTTCATATTCTCCAATGCCTGAGGACTAATCTGGGACTGGGAACCAGGCTCCAATCTCTTCTTCATGAAATCATTCCCCCACTTCAACCTCTCCACAGTAACATCCCCAGCCCACAAAATCCCCCTGATAACATGACCCGACCCGGCAGCAATCCACCTCGCAAAACGCCCACTGTAATCCTCCACGTTTGGCGCCAACGTCGTCCAATAAGCACCAGAACGCTCTTCGATCACTTCCCTCTTCTCCTCTGATTTTAATTCTTCAGGTGATGTCTCTGTTGTGACTGAACCATCCAACACCTCCCATCCACTCACACCCTTCACTTTCTCCTTCGACAGAAAGCTATACTTCTCCAGAACCCCGTCCAGTTCCCTCAGCACCTTCTCTTGCCCCTTCGCCGCCACCGTCAACCCATAATTCAGCACCTCAAATCCGTTCTCCGCCTGTTTCTGTGGAACTTGCAGCGTGAAGAAGTAGTGCGACTCGTCCAGCTTCACCGCCGCCACGTCCTTGGCCAACGGCCACTGAACCTTATCGCCGACGCGAGCGAGAACAGCCACCACTTTGTCCCCTTCTCCGAGGCTGGATATGGTGAGGTTCCCCGAAGCGAGGTGCACGCTTGACTCCTTTTCTATGAGATGCAGAATCGCACCCGGAACCGTGACGAGAACGTTTTCCATGGCTTCTGTCGCGTTTGGCTCTTCTCTAATGAGATTCTCTGTTTCTACTGAAGGATAAATGGAAGAAGATGACGATGAATGGTGGGAAAAGGGAGAATCAGCGTCTGGATTTGTGGAATCGACTTGTGGGTAGAATGAATTTTGTTGAAACATGACTTGAAGTGAAGAACGATGGAAGATGGAAGACAAATATGAATAACTGTATATATACCTACCGATTACTTCGTTGGATAGATTAAGATTAAGTGGAACATCAAATAACACAAATATATAAAATTTATAGGCAAAACAAAACCGACATGCCGCGGAAAAGGAAACACGTGGCGGTGGGGATTACGTGTAACAACCGCGGTTGCTAAACGATTATACTTACTTTCTGTTTAAGAAATCAAGAATGAACTGCGAACAATCCGGATTCCACACGCGGCAATCCCTTTAACTGGGCCTGTGCGTTCCATAGCCCAATTGGCCCAATCCAATTAGTAATCACTCTCACTTGGGTTTTTTTTTTTTTCTCACATGCATAACTTCAACCAAGGGTATTAAATGCAACTTTGACTACAGGCACATGTAACTGTTTCTATTTGTGTTTCCCAACACTTTTCATTAAAGTTTTTTTCTTCATTTTATCTTATGGCATCAATTTTAGTGCTTCTTTTATTACTTTGACGAGATTTTATGTGTTTCCATACACATTAAATATTTTGTGTAACAAACGAACTTTACAATAATAGTTATAAATGTCCTTAAAAGAATACTATATGGTGAGGCTATTGACACTCTTGTATATCTGTTCGCTTTCTTTTATAAGATTATATATGGCACTAATTAAATAATCAAGAGTTCAATTGTCATATTCTACTAGTACAAAGATTTGCGTATTTTATCTTTTAAGTGAAAATCATTATACTATAAAAAAAAAAAAAAACTAATTATCTTATTCAATATCACATTACATTGCTGACGCAATATAATTTATGTGAAAATGTTCATGGATAGGTTTTTAGCTTTTAAGTGTCTTTTTTTTACTATATATTAAGATTACAATAATTAAGTATTTCCAATAAAAAAAGTTATATTTAGTTAAGATTCTCTCTCTCCATTCTTTTTCCATTATCATTTATTTCATTGTTGTGGTTTTGAAAAAAGAGACGAAGATAAGATATATCCAAAGTATAAATAATAAAAGAAATATAAGAATCAGATGATTTTTTTTTCCCTTTTAGCACATGCTTCCTAATTCCTAAAATTAAGATTGACACCAAATAAGACTAACATGTAGATGGAATAATGGAAACAGATAGGAGAGTGAAGGTGATAGAAGTCCTTCATATTAGTCAAAGGAACCTGAAGGCTCTCTCCTAATTAATGCACTATTTAGGGTAATGTAATATTTGCAGCAGAAACCTCAAATTTTAAGATTAGAATAATAATAATAATAACTAATTTATTTATATTGAAATAAAATAATTTAATATAAATATTATAAAAAAAAATTTATTTCATCCTATGATTTTATAAAGTATAAAAGATAGACTCCTAAAGACTAAAAATACAAGGTGAAGTTTAATTAAATTCAAAAAAAGAAAAAGTGAATAAATAAAAAGTACAACAAAGGTTTGCAACTTCTGCTTGTCACTTCAACCAAACACATTTCTAAATTAATAATTAAAAAGAAAAAGAAATACAAAGTATTTGACTATTGTCTTATATTAGCTGTGGCAATTTAGAGAGGTGCCACTCACTTCATCACCAGTCACGCGCCGCATCGATCAAAACCACATGATCAAACTTTATAACGGTTCTATTTGAGTAACGACAATGGGGCTCCGAACCACGTGCTTCCCATCCGTCCACGTCAGCGACCCGAAAACCGCCCCAGATTGACCCATCTTTAGATTCCGGGTATCCCCCGCAACCGTCACCACATAGCTCCGCTTCTTCACCGCCTCAGAGAACACCAGTCGCGATGGCTTCACCGTCACGGTCACACCACTCGCCGGAGCCTCCACGCTCACGCGGTAAACAGCGTTGGCGGACCCCACGTTGGTCACGGTTCGAATGAACGTCTTGGACGCCACTCCCTTGGACGAAACCGGAAACATGGCAACAAAGGAAGGGTAATTCAGATTCTCCGGTGATGGTTTTCTCACCGGACAAGTCGCCGGTGTGCGAGTAATCACCTGAATAACCTTGGGTCCGTAACCAATACCACAAAGGAAATTAACATAATCATTGTTGGTGATATCATAGACCAACCCAGGATCCAAGGCTCGTCCAAGGTTAAGATGACCAGCGCCGAAATCATAAGGAGTTGAACTGTTCCCGGTGGCTTCGTCGGTCATGACCTGGTTGCGGTTATCGAGGACGGTGGCGGTGGTCATCAAGGCGGACCTAATGGCGGCGGGGCTCCAATCAGGGTGCGCGGATTTGAGCAAAGCTGCTGCGCCACTCACGTGAGGGCAAGCCATGGAAGTGCCAGACAAGATGTTGAACTCCGTTCTCCTCGTATCCGAATCTAAACCGGTCGGGCCAACAGCGTCAGTCCAAGCCGCGATGATGTTGACACCGGGAGCAATCAAATCCGGTTTAAGTAGCTGAGGGTTCAAACCGTTGGGTCCTCTGGCCGAGAAAGAAGCAATGACCGGTGCCGGTTTGATTCCAAGAATGGTGCCTTTGAAATCAAGCGTGGCCGTTGGGTTTGCTGAAGTTGAGATGTATTTCTTGATTGCATCTCCTTCGTTGGCGCCAACAGCACATGCAGGAAGAAGATGAGCATCTCCCACCAGTCCTTCGCCGTTGGAGATTCCGTTCGCCAGAATCATTCCCACGCCGCCGGCTTTCTTCACCACCAACCCTTTCGCAACCCTTGGGCTACTTCCTCTGTCGCATACTACTATTTTACCCTTCACCAGGTTCGGATCCAAGGAATTCTCCATGCAAAGGGAGTCCCCGAGAATCCCTGATTTCCCAGGGTAAACCAGTTGATACATTTTCCCACTCAACGCAGCTCCGGAGTAGAGCGACACGCCAGAGAGCTTCCTCCCGTTGCCTAGAATCACCTGTGCCGGGAAGTCACGGTCAATGGTGCCTGCTCCCACTGTTGTTAACCACGGAGCGAGGTTGGTCACTGACATTCCGCTTGGCCCATCGTTGCCGGCGGAAGAAGACACGAACACTCCTCTAGAAACCGCACCGTAGGACCCAATTGCGATAGGATCGAGGTAATAAGGGGAGGCAATACCGTCACCACCGCCTATGGATATCGAAATGACATCGACGCCGTCAGCGACGGCGTTGTCGAATGCAGCGAGGATGTCAGAATCGAAGCAGCCAGCGTTTTTCCAGCAAACTTTGTAGACCGCCAATCGCGCTTTCGGAGCCACTCCCTTAGCGATCCCCGAAGCGTACCCTGACATGTTAGCTTGGAAGGCGTAGCGGCCCGCAGCGGTTGAAGCGGTGTGGGTGCCATGGCCATCCGCGTCGCGAGGGGAACGGAATTCAACAGTGTCGTTGATTGGATTGAGAGGACCGGAAGCCGCGCCAGCTTCGTGACCCTTGGAGAAGAATCTGGCACCGATGAGCTTACGGTTGCAGTTTTTGGGAGAGAATCTGGCGCCGGTTTCGCATGCGCCTTTCCAGCGACGGGGAATGGGGCCGAGGTTTAAATCAGAAAAGCTGCGGTGCTCCGGCCAGACGCCGGTATCAAAGACCCCGATGATGACGTCAGAGCCATAGTCGGATTCGGACCAGAGGCCTCGCTGGTTGCGGAGGCCGAGGAACTGCGGCGAGCGCGTGGTGTGGAGGTGGCGGCGACGGTCTTCGAAGACAGCGAGGACGGAAGGGTGGGTGCTTATGGAGGCTACCTGTTGGGGCGTGAGAAAGGCGGAGAAGCCGTGAAAAACGGTGTCGTATACGTGGAGGATGGTGTCTTGTTGGGCGAACTCGGAGGTGTACCAGTGGTAGTGGGTGGTAAACACCGATGGCTTGGAGTGAGAATCCACACGGAAGATGAAAGTTTTGGAGGGTTGATCGGAGCAAACAGAGGAAAAGAAAATGAAGAAGAAAAGGACGGAGAAAGATAATTGGGGAAGAGTCAATTTCAAAACTTGCTTGCCCATTTCAGACAGTGGGAAGTGAGAACTCAGTTACTGATAAGTGGCGAGTGAGAGGCCAGTGTTATAACAGCATCCACTATGGGGGCACTCAACACTCACCAACGCTTTTTTTTTTTTTTTTTTTTTAAAAATCATTTTTTTTTAAAAATAAAAATTTTATACCAAAAATTATTATTTTTTTTAAAATA
>Ga0099822_1005236_pt1 | contig 16942 bp, 24 predicted proteins | sample CowpeawhiteBW_FD_76839 | JGI IMG/M metagenome (GOLD analysis project Ga0099822, IMG submission 76839) | Root nodule microbial communities of legume samples collected from California USA - Cow pea white BW | ecosystem: Host-associated > Plants > Roots > Nodule | place: USA: California | collected...
AAAATTATTATTTATATTTTTTTCTATAAAACATTATTCATAGGAAATATTTACAATTATTTTACAAAAAATATCTATCAATTTTTTAGAATTACTTTTTATAAAAAAATAAATTCTAAAAGATAATTCATAAAAAATAAATATTAATATATAATTTTTATTTTTTATAACTATAAACAATTAGTGTAGCCTCGCTTTTACTATTTTCTCATTTAAAATTTGATAAAATAATATTTTAAAAGATTAAAGTTAAAATGAATAGAACACGCGCGACGTGAATATTTGGCCACTTCTCACAATATCTCCTTATAAAATAACAATGTTTTCTTTATGGAATTATGATATTAATAAATGAGAAAAAACTTCTTTTTTTAAAAGGGTTTTACGGTTACTCACTACTGTAACCAAGATAACTAATTATTGACTATTTATAATTGATTATTTGAAAGGACAAACATTTTTCTTTATTTGACATAATTGATATCAAGTATTTGATAGAACAAATACTTTAGATTTAACTAACATAATAAATTATTTGTTCATAATCAATTATATGTGAAACCGGGTAAAGTCCATGCTTAAGTTAAGATAATTATTTATAAATCATGCAACCTTGGCCATGTATATATAATAAACATATATAATAGACACTTAGTTAGAAATTTAACACATGTTACGGTGTCCTGGCTAATTATTGTTTTATTTTCACAATTTTAAAAGGGATTTTTTTCTTTAAAAAAACAAAGAGTGATATGGACATCCTCCCTATCTTCCAGCTATGGATATACATATTATATATATATATATATATTTGAATAATTGATGATTACTTGTTGGTTTGCAGCAGAACGTATAGGAGTCAGCCCTATGAGATCTTATCAGGAACATTTTTTTCATTTACAAAAACTTAATAAAAATGGATATGTTCTCTCATTTCAAAATGAAGCAAAATTCAAATCAAAGACTTTCTTTCACCCCTTTTATGGTCTGGTATTGCTTAAGCTTGTGCAGATGTAATTTTCATAGGAGTTTGATGGTTCATCATTACTTCTAAACAATTTAGTTAGACTAAATTATATTTTTTTTATCTCTTTTTAGTTTTAAATTCAGATATTTTACAATTATGTTTTTTTAATTTTTAGTCATCCTTCTATTTTAATATTTTAAAATTTAAATTTAATTTTTTTATTGTTCATATGTTTATTCCTTGCTTTTACATTTTTGTTAATTAAATTACATCCTGATGGTACCTTAAAATGAGTATATTGAATGTAAGATTCAATTCAACCAAAATAATCAAAATTAAAAGTTTGATCAAAATTAGAGATTTTTCCAAACTACGATAACTGAAATTACAGAAGAAAATGAGCAGCAGAACTGATAATTGAAAATTGGAAAAAGGCGAAATTTACCATTTAGCTATTAAACCTTTATACACTTTTAACCAATTAAGGTCATAGTTATTATCATCTTTTTATATAAGTCTTATAGAAGTGAATATATTAATTTATCATATGTAGTAGGTTATGATATAAGTGTAAAATTACTTTACAAATATCAGCATATAACATTTTTTATTCTTATAAACATGGTGATATTATTTTTATAAACTTGTTTAGGTCAACGAAATACTCATTTTGTTTTGAACTAACCAAAAGAAGAAGCTATGAAAAACATTTTGGACCAGTGTTTGGTTGGATTTTGTACACATAGCATGCATATATAGGCCTAGCATAGCTGCATGGTACTTAGCTATTATTTTTGTCATGAATGGTTCTTCCAAAATAAACTTGTCACAACTTAGGTGTTTTGAATTACTCCGTACATTTTTCTGTAAATTTTCTGTATATATATGTTGCAGACATTGCATATGGCTAAAGCTATTAGCCCCAAAAATTGATAGTGTTTCTCTCCTTCTATGTTTCTAGTTCAATGCATTGTCCAAAAAAAAGTATCTTTTTCTAGATATCATTGTCCATCGCATCATCATCTTCTTCAAACCTCATCGTGTACATCTAGGTTCATCCATAGTCTAGGTCTTTCTCTCAACATAGTCCATTCTTTTTATAATATATAATCGGATAAATATCACTTTACTAAGCCAAGTAGAGTTGAGTTAAAACTCATTACCCTGATATTCTTTTTTAAGAAACTTGATTCTCATTAGAGGAGAAATTGTCAAGCGGAAGTAATGAATGTTGGTGCACATGGAAAGACGAAAGAGAGAAATCAAGATGCAGTAAGAGACAAAAGAAAATTGATATTATTACGAAAGAGAAAAAAGTGTATTTCTATTTACAAAAGCATAGACTATAAAAGCATATCTAGGAAAGCATTAAGGAGCTGTTTTCGAAAAGTTGGATCCTGCAGCAAGGCCTAATTCCTTATAGCGCTGGTTGAGGCCCAATTCATCATGAGTGCTGATTGGGGATACAGATTCCCCATTTTGACAGCCCCCCTCAAGCTGGGCATAAATGTTGAGAAGTCTCAACTTGGACATAAGAGAGTTGAAAGTGGTTGGAGAAAGGGCTTTTGTCATAATATCTGCTTGCTAATGTTGAGTGCTAATATGCAGAAGTTTGATGATACCTTGCTCAACTTTTTCTCTAATCAAGTGACAGTCTATTTGTATATGCTTAGTCCTCTTGTGGAAGACCTAGTTGGAAGCTATTTGAATGGCAGAGAGGTTGTCACAGTACAAAAGAAAGGGTTGCTGGTGATGAATTTTGAGATCTTGCAGGAGATGGTGAAGCCATTGTATCTCACAAGTGGTGGAAGCAATAACACAGTATTCAGCTTCCGAAGAACTCTTGGAAATAGTCTGTTGTTTCTTAGATTTCTAGCAAATGGGAGAATTACCAATATAGATTATGTATCCGGTTACAGATCTTCTAGTGAGGGGACATCCAACCTAGTCTGAATCACATAAGGCTTTTAATTGTGTTCCTGTAGAGAACAAATAAGATCAGTTAGGCACAAGTATCACCTTACCCATATCCGTTATCTCCTCGATTGGCTTCTCCCCTTCTTTCATATATCGGCTTGGACCCAGGAGGGGTTACCTACAGAAGGGACTCCGAAGCTTAAGTCAGCCAAAGCTCTCAAAGTCAAATCAGGTGATTAATGGAGTAATGAATGTGTATCTTTAATTCGTGGGGTCCATGTGTATTTATAGATTATTAATTATGTTTGCCCATTGCGTGGGCTGGGCCCTGGTTTGGGCCATAAGTGGGCCTAGGCCTTGGCCTAGGCCCTTAGTCTCGACTATTGGGGGCTCATTGGATATCAGGGGGCTTTGGTTTCATTGAGTGTCTTAAGGTTGTCGGCATAAATCGACTACTCCCTTTGGCGGTTTGTGTTGCTCATATGTTGTCCTAGGCAGGTTATTCCTCTTAGCGTCTTATGTTACCGGTTCAGGCCAGTTAGGCTTAGGTCAGCCCAGACCAGTTACTTGAATGATTTTGCGTGTAGGTATAATGATCGTTTATTATTATTATTTAGTTAAATTGGCTCGGTGTGGTACACTAGTCCCTCAGCCTTTGCCGATATAGGTATGTCGGTCAAGGGTGATATGTGTTGATATGCCAGTGGGACCGGCTAGGTGTGGTACACCAGCCCCCCAGCCTTTAAGTGTGATAAACAATGTTAAGGCTAAAGGCAGGAAAAGGTTGGTAGCTGGTGAAGGAATGTCAGAGGTCAAATCAAAGAGGGGTTTTTGAGCCGTCGTTTCTGATACTCATGGCTTTTGAGATGGTTGTGTCGATTGGTATGGGTTGTGATTTTGGCGGGAAGAGGTTTCATCGTTTGGGATTCACACCTATAAATGTGGATTCTACGATGGGTAAATGTTTGTTGGTTCATTTGCGAGAATTTCACATTCAGAGATCTTGCGTGCGTTATACCTGTCCGACTAGTTCCTAGTTCCTACCGTCAACTTTTCAGAAAAAAAGGTATGTCTAGTAGTGATACTGTGTCGTTGTCTTCATCCAGTAGTGAGAGTAGGGAGTCTGGAGGGAGTATAGGTAGACACGTTGAGGAGGAGAGTACTAGTTCTGCGGGTATGGTAGGCAAAATTCCGATGGAAACGGTGACTGAGGTGCGAGAAGACCCTCCAAAAGAGTTAGCGGAGAGTAACTGGCCGGCCAAGGGTGGCTATGGGTGGGTGGCTGCTGACGTTCGTAATCAATCATCTTTGTTTCGGTGGTCTCGTCTGCTGAACTCTTGGTTAAATTGTACCCCTGTTATCGCGAAAGGTGTAAACAGGGGTATCGTTTCCTTGGAGCGGGTGAGCGCCATTGACCGCGTATGCCACGGGCAAGAGGGGGTGACCGATAAGTTTTTCTATATGTATATGTGTCATTTCTCCCAGCTGCATGTGAGGTTACCGCTGGACGACTTTACCATGGGGTACTGCGTGCGCTGAACGTTGCACCTACACAGCTGCATCCAAACAGTTGGGCCTATATGCAAGCCTTCCGTGTTTTGTGCCAATCACTATATCTACAACCTTCTCTACATGCATTTTTGTACTTCTATGACACTAGGCCCCGCCAGCCGACTACTTGGTTATCTTTGGTGAGTCGTCCTAGCATCAGCAGATTAGACGTGTTCTCTAAGTCCTTCAAGCATTTCAAAGACGGATACTTTAAAGTTATGGTGAAAGAGGAAGGCAGATCTCATTTCTTTAATGCAGATGGGAGCACAAAGTTCCCGTTTAGCTGGACGGGAAGTCCTTCTCGATATAAGGACATGGGTATCGACGAGTTGTCGACGGTTGATAAGGAGGTGGTGGAGGTCTTGATGAAGTTTACCGATAAGTTACCCACTAAGGGTCTAGTTAGAGTTTATAATTCGGTTCACCCGATTATTGATATAGAAGGTATCTGTTTATTACTTAAATTGTATTAATGCTTCTAAGTTGACTTAACCAGGTTTTGATGTGTTGTTGTAGGGCACATGGCTCAATCCAGAAAGAAGAACCTAGCACTTTTCCAAGCGTTGAGGAAGGAGATGGCCGCCAAGGCTAAAACAGCCGGGAACACTAATGTTCCTAACTTGCAGGAGTTGCTGGTTGAGGTGCACGTGCATGGCGATACTAAGAGGAAGGCTGAGTTGCCGGCTCGACCCGACAAGGGTAAAGATGTCAAGAAGGTCAGGGCGGCATTGCTTGGGGCGGGGTCAGCCAGTGGGACGAAAGGGCCAGAGTCTGATTTGATTGAGTTGCCAGAAACGTCTGTTAGGAAAGATATTGCTATTAATCTTCCAGAGACAATCATCAACTCTATCGACGGTGTGGAGGCGGATCATCTCATAAGGACCATGGTTGAATTTGGAAGCAAGGCATTGATACTGAGTCGCCGGGTTGGGTCTTTGTATCGACAAGAAGTGAAGGAGGGAGGTAGGGAAAAGGTGAAGGAATTGCAAGGAAAAGTTGATAAGTTTGAGGAGGAGAGGGCCGCTTGGAAGAAGGAGAGGGAGAGTTGGGAGGAGGAGAGGAAAAGGTTGGGAACTTGGAAAGTTCGTTGCTTGGATTTGGACGAAAAACTTAATAAGAGGATAGCGGACCTGGAGGCTGACTATGATGACTTGAAGGAAAACTATGAGGGTTTTGAGGTTGAACTTGATGATTTGAAGGGTTGTATTATCCAAGAGCATATTAACGGGTTCCAGAAGGGGTTGCGACAGGCGGCTTTCTTTTATAAATATGTTGATGCTGCTGACTCTAAATTTGATGTAAATAAAGATGTTGTTAATGGGCAGCTCATTAACGAAGCTGAGAGTAGCCCGAAGGAGGAGGTGGAGAAGGAAGTGACCGAGGAGGAAAAGAAAGCGGCGATTGCCGTGGAAGGTGGCGATGAAAAGGTGGAATAGGACTTTTATTTTTTATGATTTGAAATCGTTAGAGCCTATGTCTGTAATTATTGGTACATCATGTGTGTGGCACTTCGTACATTTCTTTGCTTTTATTTTGATATGATTAATGCTTTAAGTATGCTATATTGTTTGTCGGATGTCGATAGTATTTATGTTTGGCAAATTCAGGTGTTTGTTAAGGGTGTTCGACCCAGGCCGCTTACTTGTGGTAAGGGTGGGGAACTTAAACGAATTAACCAACAACTTAAGGGTGTTTGACCCAGGTCGCTTACTTGTGGTAAGGATGGGGAACCTAAACGAATTAACCAACAAGTTAAGGGTGTTCAACCCAGGCCACTTACTTGTGGTAAAGGTGGGGAACTTAAACGAATTAACCAACAAGTTAAGGGTGTTCGACCCAGGCCGCTTACTTGTGGTAAGGATGGGGAACTTAAACGAATTAACCAACAAGTTAAAGGTGTTCGACCCAGGCCGCTTACTTGTGGTAAGGGTGGGGAACTTAAACGAATTAACCAACAAGTTAAGGGTGTTCGACCCATGTCGCTTACTTGTGATAAGGGTGGGGAACTTAAACGAATTAACCAACAAGTTAAGGGTGTTCGACCCAGGCCACTTACTTGTGGTAAGGGTGGGGAATTTAAACGAATTAACCAACAAGTTAAAGGTGTTCGACCCAAGCCGCTTACTTGTGGTAAGGGTGGGGAACTTAAACGAATTAACCAACAAGTTAAGGGTGTTCGACCCATGTCGCTTACTTGTGGTAAGGATGGGGAACTTAGACGAATATGAGAAGTGAAGTAAAGAATGGTCGTAAAGTTGGGAACCCTTTGTGTTATTCATTGAATATGGGGTGCCTCGTTAATACCTCCCTGGCCAAAACCCTCCTTAGGGAAAAAAGACCAGGTGAGGAAAAAGAGTATACCCAGGGTTACAAGTATTTTGATGTGCTAGAATACATGTTTTTAACTAAAGTAGAACTTGAGATGGGACACATTCCATGTATTGGGTATTTCTTCCCCAGATAAATGCTTCAGGCGATATGCTCCTCCTCCAGCGTCTTTACGTATTCCGTATGGGCCGTCCCAATTGTCGGAGAACTTGTCATCCTTCTTTCTTGCACTGTTGGCCATTCTCCACACTAAGTATCCTCTTGTGAACGATCTTGGGCACAGATTTGTGTTATACTTTCTGTTTGGCGGCTAAGTTGCGTATCTGAGCTTTTTCTCTGAGCTCGGATAGGAGGTCGAGGTGAGTGGCCATGTTTTGATGGTTGTGGGTTGGGTCATATAGTTCTCGGCGCAGGGATGGTTCGCCAATTTTGACGGGTATCATAGCGTCTGCACAGTAAACTAGGCTGAATGGGGACTCGTTTGTTGCTGACTGAGGGGTGCACCTGTAAGCCCATAGCACTTCTACCAGTTCTTCGAGCCATCGGCCTTTGGCGCTATCTAACCGTTTGCATAGTTCTACTAGGATAACTTTGTTGGCCGCCTTTGTCTGTCCATTGGTTTGTGGGTGTTCCACAGAACTGGTTATGTGTTTGATGCCCAGACCGGTGTAGAATTTGGCTAGTTCCTTATCTATAAATTGTCGGTCATTATCGGTGATAATGGTATGTGGAACACCATATCGGCATATAATATCTTTCGAGACAAATTGCTGGACTTGCTGGGCTGTGATAGTGGTTAGTGGTTTGGCTTCTATCCACTTGGTGAAATAATCAACGGCTACTATTAGGAATTTTACCTGGCCCTTGCTGGGGGAGAAGGGCCCGAGGATATCCATTCCCCATTTAGCGAAGGGCCACGGGAATGGAGTTGTTCTTGTTTCTGGTGGATGAGGTTGCCATGTTTTTGACATGGTTTGCATTATTTGACGTAGTCCTGGTAGTCTGCTTCTATACTTGGCCAGAAGTAACCGGCGCGAAGGATTCTGGTGGCCATAGTGCGTGCGCTGGAATGGTAGTCGCAAATGCCTTCATGCAACTCCTTAATGATATATTGCGCTTGTTCTGCAATGACACATTTGAGAAGCGGTTGGCCATATCCGCGTTTGTAAAGGTCATCACCTATCATGGTATATCTGACGACCTTAGCTAGCCAAGTTTTGTCAGCATCTCGGCCCACTCTCGGGTCTAGATCTTCGCCCGATAGAGCGATCCCGGAGCTAGGTGGTCGCTCGATGTGGTTGGTTTGCTGGATTGGGAGTTGTGGGCATAGGCTGGCCATGTAGCATTCGTATGCCAGGCGTTGGTCATAATGAACGGTGAGGATGTCGGCAGAAGGGGAAGGGAATTTCATGGCCAAGTGAGGGGTGGAGACGACGGCACCGAGGGTGTTAAGCGAGGGACGGCCAAGGAGGACATTATAGGATGTGGACGCGTCAACGATAAGGAAGTGGATGGGAATGATTTTAGTTTGGGCTCCATCACGAAACACGGTGTGAAGGTCAATGTAGCCGCGGGTGGAAACTTGTTCTTCAGAAAAACCATAGATTGGTTCATCATACGGGACCATGGCAGTGTCTAGGAGTTGGAGTTTTTAATATGTTGCCCAGTAGAGGATGCCAACGGAGCTGCTCTGGTCAACAAGGACTTTCTTGACTACGTAGTTTTCGATTTCTACAGTGATGACCATGGGGTCGTCTTGTTGGTGATCGAGGCCGTGAAAGTTGTCGTCCGTGAAAGTGATGGGAGGCATGCGGCGTCTATGATGGGAATGGGTAATATGGTTGATGGATTGGATATGGCGAAGGTGTTTCTTTCTGGTAGAAGAGGTGGAGCCTCCACTAGCGAAACTACCAGAGATGGTGTTGATAGTGCCACGTAGGGGAGGGTCGGTAGGGGTAACATTGGTGCGAGCCGGTTGAGGGTCCTGGTTAGTGGGCTGGGTAGGGCGTTTGTCGTGGCGAGAATCATGGAGAGGGCGTCTGTGGTCAGATCGAGGAGGGTGACGAGCTCGAGAGGGATGATCATCTCTGCGGATGAAGCAGCGAAAGTGACCAGCATGAACCAGTTCTTCAATTTTATCTTGAAGTGCTTTGTAGTCCTCTGTAGTGTGGCCATGGTTGCGGTGGTAACGACAATATTTGGTCATATCCGCATTGGGGGAATGGTCGTCTTGCGTGGTGGCGGGATGAGGTCAGCTTGTAAGGCCTCATCAAGGAGGTGGGATCTGGGGACATTAAGGGGAGCATATCTAGTAAAGCGGGGTTGGCAGGGCTCTCGTGGTCGGGTATTAGGGCGGGGGGTGGTGGGGTGGGGTTGGCGGTGGTAGCTGCATAGTCATTGCAGAATTTGGTGTGGAGGGTCTGCATTTCCTCCATGCGAACATAGTCGGCAGCACGCAACTTGAGCTCGTGCATATAGGCAGGTGGGTAGAGGTAGACATTGTTGGCGAAGGGGTCGGGTTGGAGGGTAAGGGCCATACATTGAAGGATCATTTCCTGGTTGAAGTGTGGGGTACGAAGGGCTGCCTTACTGAAACGATTGATAAATGCCCTGAGCGGCTCACCTTGTTCTTGCCTAATGCCCAGGAGGGGGATTGTAGTGGTTTGATGTGGGCGGCTGCCAGCGAAATGGGTTGAGAAAATGTGTGAGAGGGCGTCGAAGTTGTCGATTAAGTAAGGTGGGAGGGTTGTAAACCATTTGAGAGTAGGGCCTTTGAGGGTGGTGGGAAAGGCTTTGCAGAAGACTGTGTCTTGGGAGGTGTACAGGGCAACATGGGTGATGTAGACTTTAAGATGTTCGTCGGGGTCGGTTTCACCAGTGTAGCGGTCCAATGTGAAGGGTTCCCACTGGACGAGAAAGGGGGTGTTGGCGATGAAGTCAGTGAAGGGGTGGCGACGTCTAGGTTGGTGTGGTGGTAGTGGATGGGGGGATGGGATGGTGGAATAGAGTGGGAAAGGTGGAGGTGAAGTTATGAGGGGGGATGTGGGTCGCAGGGAGGTAGTGTGGGTTGTAAGGTGGGGCATGGGTAGTGTGTAAGGTGGTGGGTATATTGTAGGGGACTTGGGTGGTGGGGAGGGTAGCAGCAGGGGTAGGGGTCGCGGTGTGTCCTGGTAGGGTGGAGGGGAAGTGAGTGGGATGGGTTGAGGGAATGGGTGTTTGTTAGGTGGTGGTGAAGGTGTGAGGGGTGGGGTTGTATTCGCTTTCTTCTTTTGTGGGCTGGAAGGCCGGTGACCTTGCGACTTCAGATGCCTCATTGGCCTTTCCCTTCTGAATGGGATCGGCCTCGATCTTTCGCCTGAGGCGAGAGTTTTCTTGTCGCGATGCCTCTATCTCAACAGCATTGCATTTCTTCAGATCAACCAGCTCCTGTTGCATTTTGGCTTGACCGTCAAGGATGGTGACCAGATCATGGGTGATGTTAGCGGGTCCTCAGGGGCCAGCATCAGCTTGCTTGTTAACTCTAGCTCTACTACGGGTTGAAACCATCTTCGGAGAAAAACGGGTAGTTAGGTATTGTATCGTGCCCCACGGTGGGCGCCAATTGTTCCTGCAGAGAACAAATAAGATCAGTTAAGCACAAGTATCACCTTACCCATATCCGTTATCTCCTTGGTTCAGTGGTCTTGTGCCTGGAAATATTCATGGTTGTTAATATAGGGGTTGATCCAAGCATTCCAGCCTCCTTTAAGATGTCAAGAGTGTATTTTCTTTGACATGAGTATATGCCCTTGCTACTCCTTGCAACCTCAAAACTAAGAAAATATTTCAAATTACCTAGATTTTTTAATTTAGAAGTGCAGTCAAGTAAATTAGTGATGTTGTTTATTTCATTTATATCATTTCTTGTTAAAATAACATCATCCACATATATGAGCAAGGCTCTGACATAAGAATCATTGAATTTTAGATATAAAGAATTATCTGCAAATGAATGAGTGTATCCATGAGAACATAAAAAATCTAAGAGTTTAGAGTACCATTGTCTACTAGCTTGCTTAAGGCCATACAAAGATTTGTGTAGATGACAAACATGACTTCTATCATGATGACTAAAACCTGGAGGTAACTTCATATATACTTCTTCATCTAAATTCCCATGTAAAAAAGCATTATTTACCTCTAATTGTTTTAAATGTCAATTATGAATAGAAGCTAAGGATAGGAGTAACCTGGTGGTTGTTATTTTTGCTACAGGTGAGAATGTGTGTAGATAGTCCAACCCCTCCTTTTAAGTGTAACCTTTGGCCACTAAGCATGCCTTGTAGCGCTCTAGGCTTCCATCAGCTTTATACTTAACTTTGTACACCCACTTGCATCCAATAGCATGGTTTCCTTTTGGTAGAAGTGTCACAGTCTAGGTTCTGTTCTGCTCAAGAGCTTTTAGTTCCTCTACCATAGCCTTTTGCCAATTTTCATGTTGTGAAGCAACTTCATATGATTCTGGTTCTTCGTGAGAGTTAATGGAGCAAACAACCTGCTTGAAAGAAGGATACAACCTAGCTAGACAAACATAAGCATCAATAGGGTATCTAGTTTTCTTTTCTATTTTAGTTAAAAGGAAAGTTTTGAAGTCTTGTAGGTAAGCAAGAACAAATTTGGGCCTAGTAGATCATCTAGGCAAAGGTCGCTCTAGATTAGAATCTTGTTCATTATTATTATTGTTGATTTCATCTTGTGTGTCAGTATGATTAGTGTTCTATGTAGTGTTGTTTTCAGAAGTGCAATCATCCTTCAAAACATCATAGTGAAAATCAACCAAATCAGAGACATAATTGTTAGTTTGTTCAAAAGTAGAGTTATTCATACTAGTCAAATTTTTCTGAAGTTGTTTAGTTTTAAAAGGAAACTGTTCTTCATAAAAGATTACATTCCTAGAAACATCAATGCAATGAGAGCTCAAATCATATATAATGTATCCTTTTTCATTTGGTTTAAGGCCTAAAAACAAACCTGGTTTGGCTATAGGATCAAGTTTTGTTCGATTAGTAGTGATGGTAGAAGCATAACACAAGCATCCGAAAACATGTAATTGTTTCATATCAAAAGGATGTTCATACAAAATCTCAAAAGCAGTGGAATTTTTACGAAAAGGGGTAGGCAAGCAATTTATTAAGGTGATAGCATATTGAACAGCAAAGTTCCAAAAATTTTGAGACAATTTTGATTGAAAAAGTAAGGCACGTGTGACATTGAGAATGTGTTGGTGTTTTCTTTCAACCAAACAGTTTTGTTTAGGGGTCTCAACGCAGCTAGTTTGATGAATTACACCCTCAGTGTTAAAGAATTGAATCATGTTAAATTCTAAACCATTGTCTGTTCTAATCACCTTAATCCTTTTCTAAACTGAGTTTTAATCATGACAACAAAATTTACTAAATGAACGGGAGCCTCGGCTTTCTTTTTCATAATATATAACCAAGTGAATCTAGAATGATTGTCAACAATGGTAAGAAAGTATTTATCACCATTCATGGAAGTAACAGTACAGGGTCCCCAAATATCCACATGTATCAAATCAAAAACAGAATTGGCATAAGATGTACTACTCGGAAAAGGCAACTTTCGTTGCTTAGCTAAGTGAAACACATCACAATTAGAATTGGTAGGAAGAGTTACATAGGGGAACTTTTTATTGAAAACTTCCATCCTTTTTTGTGAAGGATGGCCAAGACACATGTGCCAAACGTTGTCTTTCACAATGTTGTTACAGATCTGCGTAGAAGAATCCCCTTTAGCGCGAGCACCATTTTTTATCACATATAACTCTAATTGAAGGCTAGTTGTACCAATCTTCTTGGTGGATATCTTGTCCTGGATAAGACACTCATTAGTTGAAAAAATAATGGTGCAATTCGAACGAGAAATAAGCTTGGAAATAGATATTAGATTATATGAAAAATTGGGAACAAAAAGAACATTTTGTATGAACAAGTCTTCAAAAATTCTTACGGTACCCAAATGGGTGGCTTGAACCTTACTTCCATCAGATAAATTGACACTTATAGGTGATATTTCTTCAAAGAAAACTAAGTTGGATAGAGAGCAACATATGTGATCCGTGGCACCCGAATCGATAATCTAGTAATTATGAGAATTGGAAGTAATCAAAGAGACATGATTTTACCTTTATCTATGCTACAGGATATAATGGAACCAACCTGATTGGTAGAGACATTCTCACTACCATTACCATTAGCCTATTTCAGGAGATTCATCAAAGTCTGGTATTGTTGTTGAGATAATTTGAAATCTTGTTCCTCTGCAATCAATTCACTCTTTGTTTCTTGAGTAGTATCAACATTATTCATGGTGGTTCCTCTATTGTTTGTCTTGTAGCCATGTGGGAAGGGAAGCCATGCTTCTTGTAGAAATTATCAACAGTATGACCATTCCGACCACAAAAGGAGCAAATCTTCTTGATGCTTTTGGCATTCTTGTCAGTATTGTTCCCCGAAAGCCATTTTTTTCTATAGCACACTGACTCAGTGTGACCAGCCCTTTCACAATAACTGCAAGTGATGTTGGTGTTGTTGATTTTGACCTCATTTCCAGTCAGAAAATTGTTTTTGCCAATTTTCCTTTCCTGTTGAACCACATAAGAAAAGAACTTTGAAATGGGAGGGATTGGATCCATAATCAGAACAATGGAAGTAATGTTTTCGTATTGTTCATTCAGACCCCTCAAGAACTACATAACATGGTCTTCGATCTTCCTCTGATGAAAAGAACTAACGAGACCACAAACACATTTAACAGGGCAACTACAAACCAAATTTGGACAAAAACTATAGAGTTCATCCCAAATAACATGAATCTTTGTGAAATACTCAGTAACAGATAAACTTCCTTGCTTGAGAGAGGATGCTTCAAGTTGTAATTCTGAAATATGAAGTAAATTTCCTTTCCATATCTCTTCATACTTGTTCATCCACAATATGCTTTGTCTGATCGAGGGTGAAATAGAGTGAGTCAACCAAGATACCACCATATTATTACATCTTCTCCATAGATCGGATCTATCTTTGCCGGTTCCGAAGCAGTTCCATCAATGAACTCCATCTTATTCTTTGCACTAAGGGCAGTGAAAAATGATTTACTCCATGAGTGATAGTTGTGTGATTCGAGAACGGGTGATACGAGAGAAATTGTTGGATTTTCGCTGGGATGACAGTAAAGAAAACTATGTGGAGCATTGAAATCGTTAGTAACAACAACAACTTTTGAATCATTCTCCACGACCATCAAAGAAAGAAAATAGGGACAAGAAACCCTAAAAAAAGAAACGAAGAAAGAACGAAGGAGAAAGGAAAGGGAAAACAGAGTGATGTGCAGCAGAGCTCTTCTAAAGAAACAAATTATATTTGTGGAGAAGTGCAAAAGAAGAGCTATGATACCATCTTAAGAAACATGATTCTCATTAATAGAGGAGAAATTGTCAAGCGGAAGTGAAGAATGTTGGTGCACATGGAGAGAAGAAAGAGAGAAAGCAAGACGCAGTAAGAGACAAAAGAAAACTGATATTATTGCAAAAGAGAAAAATGTGTATTTCTATCTACAAAAGCAGAGACTATAAAAGCATATCTAGGAAAGCATTAAGGAGCTGTTTTGGAAAAGTTAGATCCTGCAGCAAAGTCCAATTTCTTATAGCACTGGTTGAGACCCAATTCCTTATAGCGCTGGTTGAGGCCCAATTCATCATCAGTGCTGATCGAGGATACAAATTGCCCATCTTGACATTCTTACTTATTTTTATCTTTAACTAACATTTAATTTTTATGATCATTATAGATTACATTAGTTAAGGAGGCTATATTGTTGGTAATGATTAGATGTAACATTAAAATAATGAAGTGTAGAAAGTATTATTATTTTTATTTTATATTATCATTACGGATACATTTTAGATATGTTGTTTTACTCCTTATTGTCAATCATCCTATTGCCTTGGAATATATTAATATTATATTCTTCTTTGTAATTCCTTTTGAACCTGCAGCTACCTATGGTTGTATGGTCAAATATGGTTGTTAGTCATTAAATGAGCACAATACTTGGGTTGTAGTTTTCTCATTCGCACCAAATCTTTTAAATAAATTTGTCTTTTTAGATACTTTTGTTCCTTAAAATTTATTTCAAAATAAATAAAACTTATTTTACGGAAATATAATTTTGATCGGTATCAATTAGTCGTATTATATATCAAATAATAATTAATGTTAAATTTGACTTCCAATTAATCATATAAATTGTTACTTAGTATCCAATAGCAAAGAGAAATATATGTTTAATTTTTTATGGATGAAAAATAAGTAAAACTTTTTATATAATTCAAATAAAAATTCACTAAATTTATAGACACCAAAAATATATTTAAAAATATAAAATTACAATGAAATTTATTTCTGAATTAATTTTTACATAGGAAAGAATTACTTTTTACTTGCGGTTGACGTTTCTTGATTCTACGTTGGATGTTTGGTGTGATTGAATTATGTGTAGCACTGTAGTTTGGATGCTACGTTGCATGCGGATTGGTCACTTTGGATATGCGTTTTGTGGTTGGTCTTGGTCTGATTGCTTTTCTTGTGTGAGCATGTGTATAGAAATGTTCAAGGAGGAAAATCCTCTTTTTCCCTGACCTTATAGTTGGATGAAGCATTTCAACCATGCTGAAAAATTGAAATACATTGTATTTGAATTATTTATATTTAAATTTCCTTCATTTTCTAAATAACTTGTCTGGATAAAAAAATTAAAATATCTTATATTTCAATTTCACGTTTGGATAAAATAATTAAATTTCTTATGAGATAAAATTTCATTTTATCAATATTTATTTTAAGCTTAATTATGTTTTGAGTTCATGATAAATTTGGAAACGAGTCGGTCAGGCTTGTCGGGTCAACGAGTCGGTCGAGTCGTTGGGTCTGCCCGACACGTTTGGGTCGTCAAGCCTGCCCGACACCTCTTGGTCGTCTGGCTCGCCAAACTCGTGTGGGTCGCCGGGCTCGCCCGTCCTACTTGGGCCATCGGATCAACTGACTAGTCTTGGTTGTCAGGTCGGTTCAGCCTGTCTCTGTCTTCGAGCCCACTCGACTCGTCTGGGTCGTCAGTCTTGTTTGGGTCGTCAGGCCTGCCTGACCCGTTTATGTCGTAAGGCCAGTTCTGTCCGTCTGTGTCGTTGGGTCAACCCGACACATCTTGGTCGTTGAGCCTACCTAGGCGGTGTGGGTTATTGGGCTTGACCAACTTGTTTGAGTTGTCAAGCCCACCCGACCTATATGTGTCATCAAGTCAACCCCGTCCATTTGGGTTGTCGGACTTGTCTGGGTCGTCGAGCCTGCCTGACCCGTTTGGGTTATCGGGCCCGCCTGACCCGTTTGGGTCGTTGGGCCCGCCTAACCATTTGGGTTGTTGGGCCTGCTCGATCCGTTTGTGTCGTCAGGTCGGTCTTATCCGTTTGGATCGCCTAGACAGCCCAACCTGTCATGGTTGTCGGGTTTGCGGGGTCCGTTTGGGGTTGAGTCTAGAGTGTGAGGTTGAGTGAGAAGAATTTCAAATTCCAGTTTTTTTTAGAGTATTTGAATTTCTTCTAATTTAGCTAATTGAAATACTTCAAAAAAAATGCATGCATTTTAAATGCTTTTTAATTTCTCTTTCCAAACAAAACATTTGATAACAAAGAATATCAAAATCTCCAAATAAATTAATCACCCTCTTGAATTGTCTCATCCAAACATACCATAAACCTTTTACAAATGTATGCGTAAATAAATTTACATTTGTAAGACCCGGGAAATTTAAATAATTAATTAATAATTATTTAATAAATGTGGGTAGTGGAAGCCTTTATGGCATTTAATGTTAGTATGGTGATGTGGAAAAGTACTAGCTCAAGTGGTTGAGAGTACTTTAGTTGTGTGAGACGACTTGGGTTCGCGTCCTATGTATGCCTTAGTGTGTTATTTTATGCATTATTTTGTGATTGAGTAGTTGTTGATGAAGGATTATCTTGTTTTCTTTTAGAGTTATGAATATGGTGAAGTTGTTTAAGAAAGCTTTTTGAAAATTCCCACTGGACATTAAGATAGCATGCTATCTAGATGTGAAGGTTCATTT
>Ga0099822_1005237_pt1 | contig 16941 bp, 9 predicted proteins | sample CowpeawhiteBW_FD_76839 | JGI IMG/M metagenome (GOLD analysis project Ga0099822, IMG submission 76839) | Root nodule microbial communities of legume samples collected from California USA - Cow pea white BW | ecosystem: Host-associated > Plants > Roots > Nodule | place: USA: California | collected...
ATAATTTTAATATAATTACATAAAGGTTGTGATAAAATAAAAAATATATTACAAATGCGAATGAGTTTCATGATAAACTAAATAATTAGAACAAATAAAAAATAGAAACAAAATATATATATATATATATATGGTTACTTAATTAATTGTGAATATTTTAATAATTTAAACGAGTATGGAGATATGGCGGGGACGGGTATTATGGTGGGAATATATACATTCCTATCTCCATACCCAATTGAAAAAATCGGAAATTCCCCAAACCATACTCATACCCAGTTAATGCGGGGATTCCCCGTCAAAATAGGAACGAGTTCGGACAATACCTACAGAGACGGGTTTATTTGTCATCTCTAGTCCTTACCATTATTGGTACAGTCTATTTTAATTTTCTTCTTTAAAAATATTGGAAAAACACCAACTAGGATTTTGGGTTCACGAGAAGCGAATATTATGGCTTTCCAGCACTTTCGATCCCAACCAAGTTTAGAATTCGCCAGAGACCGAATTTTTTAAAGATTGTTTTAATTTGGTAAGAGTGATTTTGAAGACTAAATTTCTAAATTTTCGCATCTTATTTCATATTTATTAAAAATACTGAACCAAACTTAAAATTTATCCATGATTTGCTAAAATATAAATATAAAAGAATTAAATTAAACAACTTTTTATGTTTTTAGTTTGAATTAGTTTTATAATTCTGTTTGTGTACTTTTAGTTTAAATATAAAAGAATTAAATTAAACAACTTTTATAATTCTTTCTTGACATGATGATTTACTGTTGTAATTAAAGATTTATTTTATTTCAATATTATGAACATTATTAAACAATTTATATATATATATATATATATATATATATATATATTAAAAAAATTATATATATTAATAAATTTCATTTTCATAATAAAGGATTTAAAAATCTTTTATCCAAATTAAAATTAAAAAACTTAACATTTTTGGACGAAAAGAATAATTAAAATAAATATTTATTAAGATATTTTTATTTTATTTATCATTGTCTTTTAGTTTTTTCACAAATTGTACTCATTTCTCACTCTCATACATTTCCTTTTTGTTTTTGAAGAAAGAAGGAAGTTAGTTTTGCTCTCATTTTTCATTTGTTCTTTTTGTTTCTTGAAGAAAAAAGAAAGATAACTCTCTCTTGTCTCACTTGATGATGAAATATTAGTTTAATAGATAACATTATTTTTATCTCATGAACCTTTTGTATATTCATTTTTTATGAATGTAGAAGAAAAAATAATTTATTATATGTTTTTTCGTAATCGATTTCTAATTGTGACTTGACTATAATATATTTTTCTTTTAATAATTAGATCTCTCATTTTTTATTATATTATGATAAATTATTTTTAATATAATTTTAAAAAAATAGGTATATTGATAAAGAATAAAAGATAGATTCATTGTTTATAAGTGATAAAAAAGAAGTTATTCATGAATATGAAAACATGATAGATTCTACTTCTTCAGATATTTTGAAGCATTATTGTAAAGATTAAATATAATGATCCAATTGTTAGTTAGAGGAGCCATTTTTTAAGCATTGTACTAATAATCCAATCTAATGATGAAGCATTGTACTTCTCCAAAACTTTTGTTCAAGATCCGCTACTAGTTAACAACATTGGTGACACATTTGCTTCCTTTGCTAATTTGAAGTTAAAGTTTCTTGATTTTTTTTTTCTTGTTTCTATCTTAAATGACATGTTTCTAACACTTTGACTCCCTTTCCCTCTCTTATCTAAGGCTCTTCACACCAAACCAAAGCCCTCTAACCTTGAGCCTCACTCTTCTGACAATGGCATTAAGGCTTCCAACTTTGCTTTCCTAAGACAAGATATTTCTACTTCTTTTCGAAATTTTAACTTAACAAAATTTCCACTTCTTCTAATAGTTGATATGTATTCATTAGAGCATATCTTCAATACCTTCAAATACTGTAATACAAATCAAGTTACCAACACATAAAAACAAGAATCACAATACATATATAATCAAGTGCAGTACAGAGAGAGTTTAAAAGTTACATTTAATACCAACTAGGAAGGATTTAGCTGGTCATGATGATGAATACGAACTTGGAGTTCCTTTCCTCCTTCCATAACTTTACAAGATTATACAATAAGGTCCTAAGCTATCTATATGGAGTTTCTATCTCTAAAACTAATGTACAAAATCAACATAGTAATCTTAGGGACATGCCTTGTATTTATAGAAATTTAGGTGCTACTCTAGCTTCCATTTTTGAAGTTTAGCCATGGAGGTTTTCTTCATGAGTGGGTTTCTTCCCAAGCTTAGACAATCAACTTTGGAGGTCAGCAATGGAGGTTTTCCTGCCATAGAGGTTTTCCTTTGATGCTCAGCTTCAAGTCTGGAGCTTGATGTTTCCTTGTAGTGAAAGTTTCTTAAAATGAGGCTCAACGCCAAATTCATTACTGAGCAACAGACTTAAATTTTACTTTCCTCAATTCATCTTTCTAACTTGAGCTGCAACTTTTGGGGCTTAGCACCAACTTTGTAATTTCCTTCATTTTGATTTGTATTGCACTACATGGTGATTTGACCAATCATCATACCTCACAAGCACTAGATGTAGAGATATCTGGTCTAGTGTTTAGATCAAATCAAGTATCCTAATCCTTGGCATATACCAAACATGGATATGCAGGTCTAGTTGGTTTAAAGAGTTTTGTTCTCAAAGCAAGGGTTCCTTCACCTGGATTGGAAAATCCTGCGTCTAACACCCTTAGATTCTAACTCTCAGACATGAGGTTAAATATACAAATGAAGCATAATTCCAAAAACACTAAAGATATAGAACATAATTTATAGATAATTAAAGATAGTGCAGTGAAGTTAAAAAGTCAAGTTCAATCTGAAAACCAACATCACCTCTTTTATTATTAGTTTTAATCTATGTTAACAATCCCAAACCAACACATAATTTATCGATTTACTTACCAAATCTGTGTGGAGTAGATTATTGCCAAACTCAAGTTAAATTTCATTTTGTTTAGATTCAATGTTATTTTTCAATAAATAAATAAATAAATAAATAAATATATATATATATATATATATATATATATATATATATATATATATATATATATATATATATATATATATTATATTTTTGTGTTTCTGTTTAAAAAATATTAACATGAAATTCATATCACAAATTTTGTTTAGTATCATATCTACATTTTATTTTAAGATGCTTAATTATATATGCATTTTAAAATTGACTTAAAATATTTTAAGTTTATCTTTTCTTTGATCTAATTTCACATGTAAATATCTTTTAATATATTTACCTTTTAAATTCCTTTTGTCTTCTATTTATATGATTTAAATACTAAAAGTTGTATTGTAAACATCTATAAATAATAATTTTATTATATTAACAAAAATATAATAATATTATTAGTATTATTATTTAAATATAATAATAGTTGTATTATTTTTTAAAAAGTACAAAAGGAGGTTCGTGCATACTAATAATATTATTTAATAATAATAATAATAAAATTTTTGTATTTTTAATAAAATAATAAAATTATAATTATAATGATACTAATAATAATATTATTATATTTTTTCTCTTTTATAAAATATAATAAAATTAGGTTTAATTATGTTTTTGATCCCCATTTTGGAGTCAAAATCTCAACTTGGTATCCGAATTCTTAAAAGTTTCAAATCGGTCCTCTTTTTTGTTAAAAAGTCTCAAGTTTGTCATTTCTCTTAAGTCTGGGTTGACGCCGTTAGAGGAGTCCCACGTGTCAGTTCCTCAATTTTTTGAATTTTTTTAAAAAAATCAAAATTTTGCCACATGTCAAGCTGTCGTCGTGCCAAGTGGCAATGACAGAGTGATGTGGGAATGACAATGACATGTGTCAATGAAAATAAAAAAAAATAAAGAAAATTCAAAAAATCCAAGAACTGACACGTGACACTCCCTTTAACGGCGTCAACCCAAACTTAACAGAAAGGACAAACTTAAGAGGTTTTTTTAAAAAAAAAGATCAATTTGAGACTTTTAAAAATTCGGATACCAAGTTAAGATTTTGACTTCAAAATGAAAACCAAAGGCATGATTAAACCATAAAATTATTATTTATGAAAGTTTACAATACATCATTTAGCATTTAAATCACATAAATAAAAGCACATGCAATGAGAAGTTTAAAAATTAAATAGAAGTACATACTAGGTTTTAATAAATTCAATAAAAAATATTACTCTTCAATTAAACAATATATTTATTAAAAATACGATGTTCAAAAATTATAATCAATTAACAAAATATCTCAATTTCTATTTAGTTATTTTCAAATAAATTTATACTACTAAATATAATACATTCATCAATCTTATATTTTCTTTCTATCACTTTTTAATTTTATTTTTATTTAAATAATGAATTCCCAATATTATTCTTTTTCTCTATTTTTTCACTTCAACCTCAATTATATATAAATTAGTAATAATAAATTAAATATCTTTTTAATTTTAAGCTTATATTAAACTATAAGAATTTTCAACTTTTAATTAATTTATTTCACTAGATAAATATACATTTTCAAAAAAAATTAGACCACTTACTTTTTTCCTAAAATATCATTATTAAATGCACTTTTTAAAATTCATTTAATAATGATATCAAATTTACCGTGTTTGTTCTTATCATTACTCTTTTTCTAAAAATACAAATTTATAACTAAATGAACTTTTTTCTTTAACTCCAATTTTAAACATCAAAACTAAAAAAAATAGTAATTAATTTTACTAGCAATTATTTAATTATTTAATTTTACAATTTTAATTTCTTGTACCAAAATGTTTCTATGTAAAGTCTTTTAATTAAATAAATATACATTTCAAATTTACTTTTCAAAAAGTAAAATACTACACTTATAAAATATCACTACCATAATAACATATTTTTTATTTATTTTTATCTCCGATCTTCTAATTTTACAAAAGTTTAAAAATAAAAAAATGACTCATAATTTGGATATTCGGAAATCAAATTTTCACATACATACAATTTAACGATATCGGATATCAGAATTCGATTATACAGAGGACAAATTCTAATCTATTTTAAAAAATATGAAATCTTAATAAATAAAGACTATATTTTGCTATCCGATATCTGTGTATCTGTGAAAAAAAAAATGAAGTATGCCAGCTTTCAGCTTTCCCCTAGTTCACACCTAAGCTGCAAGTTTTGTTAGATCTATTACCTAAAACAATTTTAAATAAAGGTTAACTTACATACTTTATATATACATGTATTACTATATATATAATTTCCCGTGAAGGAATGGATTCTCAATCAAAAATTAACTTTGTTTTTATGCAATTTAAAATAATGTTGCATGAGGTAAAAATATTATATTGCTTTAACTATAATCATGGCACAACTATCCTAAAAAACCTTATCATCCAGTACAAAATTCAGCTTTTGGATCCAGAAGGCACTTGAAAAGGAAGTTAGTTAGTTCAGATTAAAGCATCATTTAAACTAAGAAATCACAAACAGAAGCACCAAAATAACTGTCAGATCTATGCATTTCCCATAGCCAAAAGGAAAAATCTTTTCTTTTTATTTGAATACAAAGGTAACAACAACAACAATAAAGCAAAAGCAGAAGACAACAATGGTATTTCTTTTCTCAGTGAACAAATAGTATACCTTGGAGGAGAAAGGGAACCCAGATCCCGGCAACCGGTTCAGCCGGTGTAGATGTGAACTTTAACGGCCAATATTAGGATCGAGTAGAGTGCGAAGAAGATGAGTGTGTGGATGAAAATAGCTTTGCCGTTGGTCTTCATGCTCCCGAACTCAAGTTGCTTCCCGTTTCCCGGAAAGGAAAAAAGCAAACCCGGTTGAAGCAGCACGAACAGCACCACCCCGATTAACACCGGTGCCCAGTCAGCCATTTTCCCGGAAAATGAGAAAGGAAAGCGGATCTTTGGGACCCAGAAAAGAAAAATATGGCTGTCGGTTGAGGCAAGAGAAAAGGTGGTGCCTTTAAGGCGGTGCTTTGAAAATAATGAAGAGCAATGAAGAAATCACCGAAAGGGACGCTAGGGAATTTGGAAGCACAAGTGAAGCGTTGCAGGGTTGAGCTTTTGTTTTTGCCTCATTCATGGGTGGCTATGCTTGTCTGTACCCGATACTAGGAAATTGGTATAATAACGTTAACTTTTTGAATACGCGTAGATATCCGGATCCGGATTTTATCGGGTTTGGTTTGGTGGACCCACCAATAAATGTGATGAAACTGATCTTTCCCCACTCATCCTTTTTCGTATGGTTGGGTTATGACTTGGGTAATCATTCTACAATTATATTTTTGTTTTATTATTTATGTTTTAATTTTTATAATAATTGGAGGTTATCTATATTATAGGAATTATTAGTTTATAAATTTCTTAATTTTTTTAGTTTTATTATACCAATTGCTTTTATGGTCTTTTACAATTTTTATTCAAAAGTTTTACAAAATTTACATTCCAATTAATATTTTATTTAATGTAAAAAATGTATATTTTAGGACTAAAGTATATTATTTTATTTTCACGATTTTGAATTTTTTTAAATATAAAATCTATAATTTTTTATCATAACAATATATCACTACAAAGAGCTTATATGACTTAAGTTTTTATACCTGTATATCTTGTTATATTATTTAATAATCAGTAGTTGTTTTTAAAATTTTTAGATAAAATTTTAAATTAAAATTACATTTTAATTCTCAAATTAACAAACAAGCAACTCCAAAATCGATATCATGGGTATGGCACTTTTGGGGCCCAAGAACCTCTACACAACTCCCAGTGCACTCGTAAAATGTGTAGCCACGCTTGGATGTCATGCTGGAATGGCTTGGATTTGAAATAGTTGTTGAAGTTTATCTGCATTTCGAATTTGGTTGAGATCGAAGACAAGTATATTTATATTTGTTTTCATATACTTTTCAACTTTAAAATTACGAAAATATTAGTTTTTTTTTTTTTTTTCATTTGTAATGAGTTGTATAGGAAATGTAAGGCCCAATTATTTTTATTCCTATATTTAAGGGTTTGTCTTAAATCAGTTGGGTCTAGTGTTGTCTCTAAAGTGTCCTAACATCCTCATTCATTTCACTTTCAAAAAAAAGAACAGCCTCCCTGCTCTTAGAAACTACAGTCGTGCTCTGCTAAGGTTTGGTCCCAACTCTTTGTTAAGCAAGCTTAAGCTTTTCCGTTCCACGTAAGTTGCTTCTTAGCTTATATTAGTTCTCCTCTACTCTTATTTTCGTGTTTCCTTTGAGGCTCATCTTAATGACCTCGTTTCCATACAGTTCCGCTATTGTTTCCAACTTGATTAGCTGTCTTGGAGCTGTGGTGCTCACTGGTTGGGTATACGAGTTGTTTGGCTAGCTCCTTCCAAGTAAGGGAAGCTAGGGTTTTCATATTTTGGTAGTATGTTGGTTCTTTTGCTTCTGTTTTGTGATTAATATGCTTGGATGATGCTTTGGTTAGGATGAGAATGAACTGAATATTGTTTGGATGGGGGTGCTAGCATTTATGCATGAAACAGGGGACGAGAACCACTATTTTTACCCAAGCGAGCTCATCTCGCCTAAGCGAGAGTAGCAGAAGCTCGCCCAGGAGTTTTGTTCGAGCACTCGCTCAATCAAGAAAACTGAGTTTTGAGCGAAAGACCATCTCGCTCAAGCGAGATGGCCTCGCCTAAGCGAGAGTTCGCGAAACCCCAGGACCTCTATTCTTGGTCTCGCCTAAGTGAGAGCTTGCAGCTTGAGTGAGACCACTCCTCTTGCCTGAGCGAGGGCTCCTAGCTTGAGCGAGCCCTGACGCAGGCTGCATTGTTTTCTCTCATGATTGTTATTGATGGTATGATTGGCTGGTTTGCTCTATTTAAAGTATGAAGTATGTGAATATGTATGAAATCTCTAAATGTATGGGCTGGATTGATGAGTTTGGTATGATCTTGGTATGTAACATGAATGGGATGGTTGGTTATAAATGTGGACATGGAATTGGTATGTATAATGACTTTATATTTATTGGAGAAACATGATGTTGGTATGGTCAGGACGTAATTCCATGAAAGTTTCGTGGTGGTGCCTCATTGGTCATGACTTAATTCCACGATGGTTATGTGGTGGTGCCTCGTGGTCAGGACGTAATTCCATGACCCCTATTAGTTGGAGCTCATGGTGGTGCCTCATACTTAGGACGTAATTCCACGAAGTTCGTGGTGGTGCCTCATTATATAATTTAGTAAGGATTCAAGAAAGGATTGCATCTTGACACTCTAAAGAGTCAATTAGTCTCACGTAGAGCGTACTAACTCAAGTGATGAGAGTAGCAGGAGGCCTTAGATATTTGAAGGCTAACCTTGTGAGTGGTAGGGTGAAACTCATTGGCAATTGGCTCTGCAGAGCAGTAGAGGCCACCACAAGTGCAAGCATCCGGTGAATCCGACTAATTATATGTATCCAGATAAGTCGTGTCATGAGTCTTAGTGTATTGTTTGCGAGTCATCACATGATTGGTTGATGTATGTATCTTTGACTATGAAATTGTATGAAATTGTATGATAAAACGTTTTTCTACTCTAGCTTACCCTTTTTGCTTGTTTGTATGTTCTATGTGTGGTTTTCTCTTTTTACGATGATCATCAATTTATTTATGTGAGTAGATACGAGAACTCCTCGTGATCAACATGATAGTGGAGATTCCATTGCTTAGTTCGTCTTGGGTCAGATCCCACCCTTTTTTGAATTCTCTTTTAGGGTTATAGCCCATGTATTTCCTCGCTCTTGGAGAACTTACTGTAATACTGTTAATCTGTTTTCTTTGACTTGTTATTGACATCGTGGTGTGTCTTAGTTTCCTTCTAAGTATTCTAGGATAACTGTAAGGAGTAGCGTTTATACTCCATGACTTTGCTTCTTATATTATTTTGTGTGACATTTCATTTAATTAAGGTTATTATTTAAATGGGGTGTTACATTTATAGTATCAGAGCGGTCGTTCCTTAGAGTTTGTAGACTTGTGTGTGTACTTAGCTTTCGTTGTGTCTTCTTAGTATCTTTAGCTAAGTTCTTGTCTGATCAAATCTGACTAGTGGTTTTCCTATGTGCCCAGTGATATGGCACCTTCTTGTAGAACTCCTCAATCTTCTTAGGGCGACGTACCCGACATCGTCAGAGAAATAGAAGCTATGGTGGCGGCTATGACACAACAAAGTACTACTATGATGCAACAACACGAGGCGTCGATGCAACGCCAAGCAACATCGTTGGAACAACAGTAGTTAGGGATGCAGCAGATGAAGGCTGCAAGAGTGACTACTAAGGATGCTCACATACAACACATGGAGGCCCTCCGTCAATTGGAGGAGAACATGACAACTACCCCTGTTTTCAGCTTGAGCCACGACCTCCACCCAGGGAGTGGAGTTTGGAGGACTTTTTGAAACAACATCCAGTGAAGTTTAATGGCAAAACCAGCCCTGATGCTGTAGATCAGTGGTTGAAAGACATGGAACGGATTTTTGACACCAAGATGTGCACTGCTAATAACAGATTGGCCTTTGTAGTGTACATGCTCACCAACGAGACAGATCATTAGTGGATCAGCATGAAATCCATCATGGAAGAAAGGGAGAAACCGGTCACGTGGGAGGGCTTCAAGGGGAAGTTCCTCTCTGAATATTTTTTAGACAGCGTCCGATACGCTAAGGAGGTGGAGTTCCTCCAACTAACTCAAGGAACCAAGTTTGTGGCTGAGTATGTAGAGAGGTTTAAACACCTCAGTCGATTCTACACTATGCCACTCGATGAAGAATGAAGATGCCAAAAATTTGAGAATGGTCTCCGGGGAGACATTCGTCATATGGTTGCCTCGCTATCCATTAAGGATTTTGCGACCTTGGTGGAGAAGGCTAGAGTGATGAAGAAGATAAAGGTTAAGGTGGAAGCCCAATGCCCGCAACATTAGAGGACGAGTGGACCATCTGGGTCCAAACCGAGGCATGAGGAGAGAAGGAAACCGTATGATAGACCTCACCATCAGTCTCATAGGTCTAGAGGTTTTCCTTCACAGTAGAACAAGGTACAGTGCTTCCGGTGCGGAGGCCCTAATCTGAGGAGTGTTTGCCCTCAGATGGAAGGCTTCAGAAGGCGCAACAATTGTGGCAAGGAAAGCCACTTCGGTAAGGACTGCCCCACTCTTGCTAGGGTAGTGGCACGACCTCCAATTCAGACTCCTGCGCAGAATTAGTAGAGAAGAGTAGGCAACAGGCCTTAGCCAGCGGGCAGAGTTTACGCCATGACAAGAGTAGAAGTGGCAGGCTCAGGTAATCTTATTATGGGTCATTGCATGATTGCTGGTGAATCTTAGTGTGTGTTGTATGACTCCGGAGCGACACACTCATTTGTGTCAAATGCTTGTGTAAAAAAGTTGGGTCTGCTGGTGTGTGAGTTGTAGTGTGAACTTGTGGTATCTACTTTGACGTCGAGTTTTGATGAGGTCGTCAACATCGTTAATCGATGGGAACTTGCTCCAAACGACGGTAAATCGTCGAAACGACCTCCTAACGTTGATTCCTTCGGTGGAATCAACTGAAAATGCAGTGGAAACTCACAATCAGATCGAATCACTCTCGTTCTCTCACAGATCCTCACAACACTCATGGTGTTGGAACCTTGGGAGGAGAAATCCTCATCTAAGGTGAAGGATGAGGTGACGAATGGGGGAGTAATCTCAACCAATATCTCATTCATCTAAGCTAGCTTACAAAGAGATTGGCCTGCACCTTTTATAGATTGAAGGGCAACCACAAGGAAACGAAAAAGCAAACGGAAAAGGGAAAGTCGTCTCACAAAGAATTCTAACAGCAAAGATGAAAGGGAGAATCCTAGGCTAAGGTTAGGTATGGACAATGTTATAGAACCCTAGCTTAAAATGTGAGTTGCGTGATGCGTGATACACTCGTGAAGGTGTGGAAGAAAACCCTATCCGATCTGCCTACCTCTACAAGAGTTGGAGGTGATCTTGGGGATGGATTGACTATCTGCCAATCGCATTCTTATAGATTGTCGAGAGAAAAAGTTGTTGTTCCCAACTCAGAGAAGCCTGAGTTGTTATCTTCACAAGGAGTTATGAAGGAGATACAAGGTGGCGTACAATGCTTCATAATCTTCACACATCTAGAGGTGTAGAAAGAAGAAGGGACGTTTGTTATACCGGTAGTGCACGAGTTTAGAGATGTATTCCTGGAGGAAGTACCAGGGTTGCCTCCCAATAGAGAGGTGGAGTTCTCTATTGACCTGGTGCCAAGAACCAGTCTAGTGTGGATGACCCCATATCGTATCGCTCTGGCCGAGTTGGTGGAACTCAAGAATCAGATAGAGGAGTTGTTGGGGAAATAATTCATTCAATGCAGTACTTCGCCTTGGGGAACACTAGTGTTGTTGGTGAAGAAGAAGGATGGGAGTTCATGTCGGTGTGTGGACTACAGACAGCTGAACAAGATGACCCCATCAAGAACAAATATCCCCTTCCAAGAATAGACGACCTGATGGATCAGTTGCACAGTGCGTCGGTGTTCTCGAGGATTGATTTACGGTCGGGATATCATCAGATATTGGTAAAGGTAGATGATGTGCAGAAGACGACCTTTAGATCCCGATATGGACACTACGAGTATATGGTTATGCCTTTTGGTGTGATTAATGCTCCCGCGGTGTTCATGGACTACATCAATTGGATCTTCAAGCCATTCTTGGATAAGTTTGTTGTATTCTTCATAGATGACATACTCATCTACTCTAGGACGCAGGAGGAACATGCAAAAGATCTGAGGTTGGTGCTTAGTGTTCTGAGGGAGAAATAATTATATGCTAAGTTATCCAAGTGTGAATTCTGGATGGATGAGGTGCAATTCTTGGGTCATGTAATTTTATCAACCCTTGTAATTTTAACAACCACGGCTCTCGCCCAGCTTCTCGCTTAGGCAGAAGGGTCTCGCTCAGGCGAGAGGTTTCCCTCGCTCAAGCGAGCTCCCTTCGCCTAGACGAGAGCTCGAACCAGGAACAATGGTGTTGTCACGTCCTCTTGCTTAGGCGAGACCTCCTTGCCTGAGCGAGATGAACTCTCGCTCAAAATAGGAGCCCGTTGCCTGAGCGACAGCTCGTGTAAGCAACCTGGGCGAGTTGCTGCTAATCTCGCCTAGGCGAGACACGCTCGCTTGGGCGAGAAAACTAGAACCCTCCATTATTCGCGCAGGCAACATGCATTCAATCAAACCAAACAATATTCATAACAGCTTCCAAACATTATAATGGAAACCAAGCATCAAACTCACGGAACAAAACCAGAGCAAGCAGAAAATCGCAAGAAACAGTAAACCCTAACTTCCCTTACTTGGAAAAGGGCTAATATCTGACTTTGACCCTTAAGCCAACGAACCCAGTAGCTCAAAGAGCAGATTTATGAACTAGAACAGCGGCACAGAAAGGAACGAGGTTACCACAGTGGACTTCTATCGAAAATACGAAAAGGAGACTTAAAAGGAACTAGTATGAGCTGAGAGTTAACTTAACTTATGTGAAGTAAAGTAGGGGTTGAGCTAGCTTGAGCTGGACTAAGGACTAAACCCTAGCAGAACCTATGTGGAGAGAAAAAGAGGAGTAAGCAAGCACTGTTTTGTAAGAATGACAAGAGTGAAAGGGGTTTGACTGCCTTAGAGGCCTTGTATGCCTTATGGGCCAACCCTTAGCCCATTAGATTGGGGTAACCCTTAAAATAAAGGGTTAGAATATAAGTGGGCCTTACACCTTGTGATATCACTTTTTGTTTCTAGAATTCAATTTAGGAATCAACCAAATTTTGATTTAATAATTAAATACAAATTGGATTGAATGATACCGAAATTAAACTTGTATAATCAGTTTAGTGAATTGATTGAATTTTTCAAACTAGGATTTAGAGTATTATAATTTTCGAATTATTTGATTCTTAGAAAGTGTGGATTGGTATGTTTTTTCTTTCTTAATTTCATTTTTAATCTTTGAGTTTATTTTTCAAATTTTGTTTTATGTTTTCAATTCCTAAATGACAAATTATATTATATAAGAAAAATCCTAAAGATCAAATACGATTAAATATGTATTCTTGACAATTGACCTTGTGCTTTATATTACAAAATTTAGAGAAGTTTAAATTTTTTTTATTTCATTAATGAATATTAAAATTGACACCATTGGTGGGACACATTATTGACCTCAATTTTTTTATTATTTTATTTTCTATTTTTATTTATTTTGTCTGCTGCTTTTTTCTTGTTTTATATTTTTCAGAGATGTCAAAATAGATTATAACCTACAAGTTAACCCAACCTACCACGAGTTCAGGTCGGGTTGGGTTAAAAAAAAAATTGCAAATTTTGGTACAGGCCAATAATGAACCCGATCCACTAAGAACCCGACTCACCCAGGATGAACATGTGGTGAGTCGAGTTGGCTCACCAACCCACTCATAAATTCTAAATATTAAATTATATTAAAAAAATGAAAAATTCTAAATGCTCTTCTCTCTCTAAATTAGTGTAACTGATCCATTTTTTTTTGCTTAAATGAATGATACAACTTTATATAGATATTTAGAACAAATACAATTGTGTAAGAATGTATAAAAATAAAAATTCAAAAAGTAAAATGATATACCAAAGTCATTGTTATCAACTTAATGTCATTTTCCTTTGGCTTTTAGTACTTTTTCTTTGAATTGAAGGTAGCATCTATTAACCTATGAACCTATAATATGCCTTAAATTTATTTAGATTTTAATCAAAATTATAATTTAGTTTTTTTTTTAGGATTGAAGAAAAAAATTTATAATTTTTTTAATTAAGTGAGCCAACTCGATTAACCCACTAACTTATGGTGGGCTAGGCTGGATTCAAAATTTTTAGGCTTACTAATAAGTAAGACGTTGGGTTGGCTAGGGATGACAAATAAACTCGCCTTCGTGGGTATTGCCCGAGCCATCCCCGTTTTGACGGAGAATCCTCGCATTGACTGGGTATGTGTATGGGTATGGGGAATCTCTGACTTTTTCAATTAGGTATGAGGATGTACATATCTTCCTCGTCTCCATCCCCATACCCGCAATAATACTTGTCCCCACCATATCCCTGTCCCCATTTAAATTATTAAAATATTCATAGTCAATTAAGTAACATTTTATATTATATATATATATATATATATATATATATTTCATTTTATCATAACCTTTATGTAATTATTGTCAAATGATGTATGTCAATTAGATATTTTTTATGTCTCACATTTGAATATTTCTCACTTTTTAAATATTTTTATTTACTATATATTTTCCTTTCACATGAAAATATTTAATACTCTCAATTGAATTGTTCAATAGAATAAACCTTTCATTTACTAGGTAATATAAAAAATTTATATTCTTTACTCAATTATTATTAGTTTTTGTTTCTTTGAATAACTCTTGTTTCGCTAAAATAATTTTCGTTATTTCTCAACCGTTGGCTATGTTGATATTTGAAAAGTTTTCTTAGATCTTCAAGGTATTTTTCATCTTATCATACTCTTAACTATACATTTGTTTTCCTTAGAGCGATTTTATTCTAATTTGTAATGCATACGATTATAATTTCTTTATAAATATTTGATATCAAAGAAATAACTCTCCTCTACTATTGAATATTTGATAATATTATGTTTTCTTTACTGTAATTTTTTTTATTATTTTATAAAAATTAATTAATTAATGTTGAAATAGTAGGAAAATGAGTACGAGTATGTGTACAAGTTTTATCCTTCATTCCCGTTACCCGTTACCTATTATCCAGTAGGGATGAGGAGGAGACAAAAGTTTGATACCCATTGGGTTTGGGTATGGGGATGAGGATTAATTTTTTTATGGGTATGGGTATGAGATAGCGAAACTCGTCCCCACCCCGCCACGCCCTATTTCCATCCCTAGTTGGTTCACTAAGTGACTAACCCGTGGTGGGCCAAACCGAGTCGGATTGGGTGATCCGTTTTGTCCGCTCTAATTTTTTTTAACGTTTATGATTTTTTTAAAATTCTATTTCTATTTCAATTTTTAATTTTTAATTTTTAATTTTTGTGTTTTTAAATTTAATTTTTGTTGATGTTTTAATTTTTGTCACAAAAAGTACAAGAATTATTTTTCTACGTGTTTGATTTTTATTAGGATTTTTGTACTTTTAGTTTCATTCAATTTGGAGTGCTTTTTAATAAAATTCAATAGTTTTCACTTTTGTAAATATGGATTTGATTTTAATGATTAATCAATTGACATATTATTTTTTTATTTCAGTGATATAATTGTTATATGTATTGTGAATCTCTTCCTTGAGTCATATTATAAGCAACCACTATTTTATTATAAGTCATGTTAGAGCAACTCCCACAGTCCTTTAAACGTTTACTAGTGTAGATTTGGTTTTTAAATTGTCTTATATGCTCTAATTTTTTTTGCAACCGAAACATAAAAAAGTGGTAATATTTTTTCAATTTTTGCGAACTTTTAGGTCTCGGTTGTTGGAGAATCGAGACCTATATTAACTTCATCCTTCGACTTCCTAGGAATTAAAGCCTAATAGTTTGCAAATTTTCAAAATTATCACTCTTTTTTAAATTATTTTATCTGAGCGTAGAGAGGTATAGGCTTTAGTTTTTGCAGAACTAGGACCTATTATATGCTTCGGTTGCAATGGAATTGAGACCTAAAGGTTCCCTAAAATTTCAAAATTGCCACTGAGCGCAAACCTTTAGGCTTCGGTTATTAGAAAGACCGAGAGTTGAAGCCTTATAGGCTTCAATGTTTCTAATAACCAAAGCCTAAAGGTCGACCTAGGTTAAATTTTTCCAAAAGTTGTAGAGGTGCCACCTTCATTTCTATTATTTTCTCCTTCATTCCTCTAGTGTGAACCCTTCATTTTGCCATTGAACCACCATCATTTTGTTAAATCCTCCCCAAAACCCATTGCACTTCCTTTCACAAATGCCATAGCTTTCGCTGGAGCTTCCTTCGCCTCCGTCTATGCCCCTTCAAAGATGTCCCTACTATCTGTCATCATTGCTGTAAAAGTAGGAGGGAATCTCCATTTCATCAACTCAACCTTACTTGTTGAGCACATCTACCCTCGTACCACTTAACGTTGTTGATGATTGTTTTTTTGGTTTTTGGTTGAGTTCTACATGTTCCCATACATTAGCATCTTAATGTTACCATTTGAGACAATGTAACAATCATTTTTTGTGTGTCTTCCTTGGATTCTTTGTTCATTATTGGTAAAATCTAGGTTTTTTTGCTACCATTGATGTCCAAGTACTGTGTTGCATTGTGGTGAGATTGTGTAGCTTTCCAAACGTGTCAAGGATTGCATTCTCCTTCATTGTTTCTCATTGCTCTCGTTTCACACTCCTAGGTTACTATTATTATCTTCAAAATTTATTTTTAATGAGTCTATAATTATTTTTTTGCAATGATTTTTTTTTGTATCTTAGATATGTGATTAATTATATGCTTAAATATATTGATTATTTTGTTTGATTTGAAATTATTGTTGCATTGAGTTAGCCTTAATTTTCTGTTTGATATTCAATAAAAAAATTATTTACTCTCTCCAATGTTTTTGAAGAAATTATATTTTTTAAAAATTAATATAAGAGGAGTCAATACTAATAATTTGTAAGTATTGAATCTTCAATTGTCTAGTTGGACAATTTAACAAGATTAATAACTTTTTCATAGTTTAGTAGTACTTATATATATATATATATATATATATATATATATATATATAT
>Ga0099822_1005238_pt1 | contig 16939 bp, 8 predicted proteins | sample CowpeawhiteBW_FD_76839 | JGI IMG/M metagenome (GOLD analysis project Ga0099822, IMG submission 76839) | Root nodule microbial communities of legume samples collected from California USA - Cow pea white BW | ecosystem: Host-associated > Plants > Roots > Nodule | place: USA: California | collected...
TTTATATATATATATATATATATATATATATATATATATATATATATATATATATATATATGCATGGTCATGTAACTAAATATGTAGCTTGATGAGAACTCACCTGGTAACAGGCACCGCAGCCAACACCATTTCGATAAAGATCAGAAGCAGCTGATACATCCCCACCATTAACAGTGGCACCAAAGGAACCAAATCCACATGCACCAACTGCATTAAGTTATAAGAACATTCATTTATGTTAGAAAAATCTCATTACATCTTTGGCGTTTGGTGGTGTTCAATCATTTTAATTTTCTTACCATCTGTGCCATTTTCTGCAGAGTTTGGGTAATATGCTGCACGAGATTGAAGGAAGGAAGTATCTGCCAGAGTTTGCATGAAAAGAAAGGTGGCAAGAAGAGGACACAAAAGAGAAAGAGCCATGTGTAGGACAGAATTATATAAGACTGAAAGCAAGCAATTAAGATAAGAAGACAAAGACAAACTTAGTGATGAATGAGGGAACCGAATTTCTCCTATTTATAGAGAATTTGGTCAGTGTTACCAACTTTGACATTCCAAATGTGTAGAGTAAAAGTATTCAGATTTTGAATAAGAGAACTTTTGCTACCTTACGTTGTCTCAGTTACTTGGTTAGACTACTTGCTGTTTGTCTTAATTTGACGAGTAAAACCACTTTAATTCTTGTATAAAATTAGGATTTGACTACTAATGAAATTCATAAAAGTACAGAGTGAAACTTATGCGCACATTTTTCTCACTTCCACTATTTTTAATGGATGCTACAACTTATACTTGAAAAGCTTTTAATAAGCTTCATATAATACACAGTTAAAATTTATGTGAGATGTGCAAAAAGTGAAAAAGATACAATTCTTTACTCAAACAACTATTCTGATATTTGCTCTGCAATGGAAACCAATTGCTTTAAAGTACACCACAATTATGAGAACATCTACAATCACTAGATACTTTAGGTTGGTGATTCAATAATCAATGTAGAAGAAGATGGGTGACAACTTTATAATTATTTAATCCAGTGTTTCATGAGCCTATGATATCTTGAAAGTGCAACAAATTCAACAATAAAAAACAATAGCATGAATGTCGATATTACTTGGTATTTTTGTCAATGTCATGTTAATAAACGAACCTTGATATTTTGTTTTTTAATAAATAAAATAAATTCAAATAGAAATAGAAATATGTGAAATTTATTATGAAATCCACTTAAAATAAATTCAGCATTCAAAATGAGTTGGAAAGAAAAATAATAAATACTCTAAAATTATTATAATATGGAGCAGTCATAAAAGAGTTGAGAATCTAAATTTGAATTCTTGCCTATGCTCTCAGAGATTGTATAGTATGTTCTCTTTAGTCTCTTTGAATCTGCTGTGATGGGAGAGAAAAACACTAGTTCAATTGAAACTGACCTAACAAGAGGATTTCATGGATATCTTCTGTCTTTCTTAATTTAACTTGCTACATATGATACAAAGGTCGGAGAGAATTCAAGTCGAACATAGCATAGGTTGAAATATCTTTTAAATTTCAACTATTTCAATTAAGAAAGCATGTAAATTTTATATATTAATGTTATAATTTTGCACCATTTATTAAAATTAAAATAAATAAGTTATTACATATATAAAAGAATAGATATAGTATAAATTTTTATATAGACCGAAACTCTATTAATAATTAGTGATAACTGGTGATAGATGGAGTTATGAATAGTGGAAATGCTAAAATAAAAAAATTGTGTCTCAATATCCTTGAGTAATTTCATTCAGAAAGCATTGACGTTTCTTTCATTAGGAAAATTATATCTGATTTCCATTTTTTATTCATCATTTACATTCTAGACGTGATTTAGTGTGGATTATTGATTTTTTAAAAAAAATAATGATACTTTAATCTGATTTACACTAAATCACGTTAAAAAATAAGTAAAGGATGAAAGTAAAAATTTAGAACTTATAATATCATTGTCCGTTGATTATGACATATTAAAGAGAATTGACATTTGGTGACCTCACAGGTAGGCTAAAACCCAAGATTGAAATGAAGGTATGAAGTAGCCTGAATTGGAATATTAGAAGAAGAGTTGGGCATTGAGCACTGAATTTGATGACCCCACTGGCCAATTAAAGATGGCATGGTAAGAACCTTGATCTCGCCATGGAAGGTGCTTAGAAATATCCATCTAATTCAGACTCTGCTCTTATCATCTTCAGAAAATAACATTTATATTGAAACATAGAGTTGGGTTGACAGAATTGATTTTAAGGATGGTGGTGACAGAGACTGCCACCATGGACATCATCAGCCATGCCATGGACCCAGCGTGCCATTTGTAATCATTAACTTCTCCTACACTCATATCATATTTCTAAGTCTTATCGCTTCAGCTACACCTAACTTTTTCTACACAAACATCTATATACATACTATAAAGCTCAGATATTTTATCATAAACATTTAAAAGCTGTATTTCTTTTAAAACTGTGGATAAAATCCCAAGGAATGGAGTAGGACCATTCCATGGTGGTGAAGTCGTGGGTTGAGCTCGATCAAGACATAATATTCTTCCAATATGCTCCTTCAAAAGTTCTTTTCAACTTTGCCTTCTTCACTTTTTCTTTTCATTGTTTCTTTATAGGAAAAAAAAGTTCATTTTCTTAAAGGTAAAAATTAGTAACTTACTAACAAAATGGTATAAGTGCCCACCACATTTATCAATAAAAATAGGCTTAAATACATCATTGGTCTACCTCATTTTTTAAAAATGTTCAAAAAAGTCATAAATTTTTGTAAATTATGATCAATTTAGTCCATTTTTTAGACACCGTTTAAATTATTAATGGGATGTAAACAGTTACTATCGCGTGTCCACGAGTCAAGTCAACATTGTGACACATGACAATGTCAATACCATATCAAGTTAGTGTCACTGACACGTATCAAGTCAGTATCGTTGTCACGTTTCAATGTCTCGTAACTTATATTTAATTCAGTTCAAATTTTGTTCAATTTAGTCCAAATTTTCGTTATTTTTGTTCAATTCAATCCTAATTTTGTTTCTTTCCAAATTAACCAAATTTAATTTTTATATAAATGTTATACTGAAATTTTTTATTTTTATTATTATTAAAATTAACATTATATTAAATATTTCTTTCATTATTTTTATACCAAACCTAACTATACTTTTGGTAGGAAATTACTAGATTTAGTTTGATTTTTGCTACATATAAAAAATAGGGTTAAAATTAGTTTAAAATTAGAAGAAAAATTCTTCATTATTTTTAAAATTAGAAGGAAAATTCTTCATTACTTTTTAAATAATAAGCAAAATTCTTAAGCAATATTGAAATTAGAAGAAAAATTCTTCATTATTTTTAAACTAACTCTAAACCTTTTTTTACATGTAACAAACATCAAACATAAATCTAATAATTTTTTTCCAATAATATAATTATGGTTGGTTTAAAAATAATGAAAAATATTTAATGTAAATAAAAATTTCAGTTTAACATTTATATAAAGACTAAGTTTGGTCAATTTGGGGAGGGAAAAAATTGGAACTGAATTTAAAAAAGAATGAAAATTGAGATTAAATTAAACAAAATTAACGAAAATTTAGACTAAATTAAATATAAGTCACGAGACACTGACACATGACAATGATGTTGACTTGACATATGAAAGTGATATTGGTGTGACATATGGCACTAACACTGTCACGTGTCACAATACTGACTTGACACGTGGACAACTTATTTTAAAATTAAAAATTTATGAAGTGACATGTGACTATTCACCTTTCATTAATGATTTAAACAGATCTAAAAAATGACAAATTAACCGCAATTTACAAAAAATTATATCATAAAAAATATGAAGCCTCTAATAGCAAAAGTTTAATTTTGTTTGCTGTCGAATGATGCAAAAAGTTTATTTAGGTGACACAAATCAACATCACAATTATCATTTCAGCGTGATACTTAGGTTGTATTCATTTTTAATGATTTTCTTTAAGAAGGGATGAACGAGCGAGTGATTACTAAATTAACTTTCAATGATTTGAAGAGATAAAAGATGATGATTTGCATAATAATATGTTCAAATTATCATTCCTAAGTGAGGATATTTGAGGGTATGCATATCCTTTTTCCTATATTACCCTCCACTCTTTTTAAAAATGACAAGCAAGTATTTGGTATTGTAACGTGCATGAGGGAGCAGTTGTACTGGGTGGAGATGATAGAATTGGTTCCACTCCCATTTAAAATCACCACAACTGCAATTACATTTATATATGGATTCTAGAGACGAGGGAACGGATTCCCCATTTGCTGTTGGGTTTATATATATTCAAAATTAATTTTAAGATGATAAATTCACATTCATATTAAATTTACTATTTCTAATCTCTCAATCAATTAAAATTGATTTGAAAAAATCAATTCCACCGACGCTCCTAAACTTTACAAATCTGTCCACTTTTAGGTCTAAATTTCTTAAAAAAAATACAAAAACTTTACTCCTCAAATTCATCTCTGAACATATCCTTAATTTGCTTTGATGGAATTTACTCCATATTTTGTCTTTAAATGGCAACCATTCATACCAATAAATGGCCTACATCTTTGTTGAAAAGTTCATTTGAACCCATCTATTTCAAACCTCGGGAAAAAAAGAAATTATAAGATGTCAAGTGCCAATTTGTTGGCTTTTATAAGCTAGTCCAGTGTCAAGTATTAATTTCTTGGCTTTATAATAAGCTAGGTTAAAAGTAATTCCTTTAAAAAACTTTTCTCTAATGTATGTCACAATTTTGTTTACAATAATTTTCCATACATAAAAATTGTATAAACTTTTTCTTTTCCAAATTCTACTCAAATATATTTCGAATTCACAGTCGTGCTTGAATGTTTTACCACGTAATCATCACTATCTCCTTAATCATCAGCTTCTCCATGAGCATCATGTTCATCTGCTTCCACATTATTATCATCTTCTCCATACACATCATCTTCTCTCAAACATCTCTGTGCACGACATTCATCTCACACAAGACTTCTTCCTACATCCATATTAATATCAGACTCTAATGAACTAATTTTAGAGCATGTAATTAGTTTTCAATTCCTTAAACTTATCTTCTAGGTTAGTCATCATTTCCTTTCCACCAAAGTCTAAACTTAATGCTACACAATTCAAAATATTTATCACTTCCACCATAAACCATTCATTCCTATTGCAATTCTACAGTTCATCAACAAATGCTAAAAGTTTCCTTATGATGGATCATAAGAGTGAACCACATCATATGACAGAGATAACTTTAAACCATCAATTACAACTTGTATTTTAAAATTTCCAAATCAAAAGCCCTAATTACAACGTTTATTTTGAATTGCTAAATAAGAGAAACTAAACATAGAATTTAGACCAATAAAATCAATAAAAGTAATTAAAGGCGCCCTTTTATCTTCCTCACAGTATCTCTTTATGTATATGATGTGAGTTGAGGGCTTGTAGGCCTAAAGGAAAAAGGCTAAAAATAGAGAATGGAGAAGAAGCGAGCAAGAGTGTTTCTAGAGAGATAAAAAAAACGATAATATTTATTTTTAAAAAAAAGATATTAAGGTATTTTGTTGACATTATTTATGATTTATTTTAAACATATTTTTATATTGTATAAACTTATTTGTAACAATATTTTTAATGGACATCAATATTTTATTCCGTAGAGAACATGCTTTTAAACTTGGCTGAAAATTTTAATAAATACAAAAATCTAGTTATGCAAATTCACACGAATCTCAAGTTGAAAATCTACTGAAAATAATCTATTTCCTCCTAATCCAATAGTCATGGAATAATTTCATCGACTACTTTAACTTTTGTGAGAATTCATAATGTAATGTCCATATTAATTAATAATCTTGATAAAAAAAAATTGTTAAGTTAGTTCTTAAATATAATTTACCAGCCAAATTAGCCCTAAAATAGTGAAATTTTAGTCCAAAAAGATAACTAATTTGATTTCAAAAATTGCATAGTCAATCAATTTAATTCTTGCAACATGTTTAATTAATTAATTTAATGTTTAATTTGACAACTATTAACCAATTTAACCCGTCAAAAAAACCAAGTTGACTAATACATGTCAACTATTAATTAAATTTGCATACAGTTAATCAACGAGTCCTGATTCCAGAGTTTTTTTTTTTTTTAATTCAACAATTATATCAATGGATAACAATGAAATTAAGAATTAATTTAATATACCTCGCACACAACACAGAATTTGGAACTCTGGTACACAGCAGTGGAGCTCTGAATCGAGATCAGCGTAAGCATAAAAAATATCAACAAATGGAATATTTCATGCGAATAATAATAAGCAGGATCCATCATCTAATTCTTTTTATCCCGACCAACAAACAGCTTCAATCTCATCCCTTGCTGACCTGTATAACTCTAACCTCTTGGCACATTGCTGTCTCCTTTCCATCAACTCAGAATTTTCACCCAGCAACTGTGCAAGTTCCCTTTCCTGAAAAATAAACAGAAAAATATTAGTCGAGAATATTTCCATCTCTCTTGACGTTGTATATCAAGATATCTGATCCTGTGAAATTTTCAATATTTAGCAGTAGTTCAAGCACCCAATGCCCCATATCCATAGATGTTTGATCCTAAGTTAGGTATGATATACGTATACCTCCTTTTTTCCCAGTTGTGCGTAAAAATGGTCTAGTAAAGATCTCTTAGCCTCCCTCACTTGACAATGAACCACGGCCTTTGGAATGGAATGTCTCAACGTTTCTGACACCATACCGACATAAGATGAAACATTGGAACCAATTCTCTGGAAGTGTCCCTCAGCATACTGTTCTACAGAGGAGGGAGCTGGATTCTTTCCCTTCTCAGCTTCCTGAGGGAGTTTACGGAAGAAATCAACCGTGATGTAGGATGATTCCATTTCCACCAGCCGTAACGTTGTCTTCCTACTGTCTTCACGAAATCTCTCTAATGCCTCATTAGCTGATGCTGCTACTTCGGCTTGAAGAGTTGGAAACCGCCTCAATTCCTACAATCATTGTCATTTAAATAAAAGCATGTTACTTCATTCACCCCATCAGCAACAAAAAAATAAAATAAAATAAAATAAAATAACTCAAACCTGTGTTTCTGCGATTGACTTCCTCAATAGTTCCTTAAGTACGGAATGAACCTGCCACAAATATAGCATATAGTATAAGAATTAGGAAATACCAGTAGCTAACTAAGTATAGTCAGGATTGAAGTTAGTTCCAAAGAAAGCATAAAACAAAGATCAAATATAAACAAAGATCAAATAAAGCAAATTACTTCCGATCGAAGAATAGAACTAAATCAAACAATCTAAGGCAAAAGCACTTACAGCATCCACGGAAGCTTGCGCGGGACCTTTGAAATAGTGAAGTGAGCTCTCCAGGAGGCGCCGGTAACCTTGCTCTGGAGCGATTAAATGAGGTTGGTAACCATCTGCCTCAGAAATCACTTTTCTCACATTTTGCAACGATAAATGACGATCCAGTGGAAGCTTTCTCAGTGCAGCAGGAAGCTGGTGATCGAAAACTATATAAATTCTATCGCCTCCTGGTCGCCTAAGATAGGAAATAAAAGAAACTAGAAAAGGTCAAGAATACACAATCACGCCCAAATATTGAAAAGAAAAATACAAAAACAAAATATATGGTTGTGATTTAAGTTTCTCAACAAAGATTAAATAATCAGCTCTTCCATTCAATTATTGATATGGTCACCAGTTTGAACAGAAAATAAAACAAAAATCTTACCCTCCATCTAAATGCTCCTTAAATACTTGTTCAAATTCGCGGCATAATTCTAGAATAGTGTACAGCTGAGCCTGATAAAATTAGAGGGACAAAATTAGAAGAATTACTTCAACTTTTATATTGTAGTACACAGAAAAAAGTAAATAACTCCTCACCCCGGCATCGACAGCAACTGGTCTACCAAGGCGTGTCAACTCTGCTTCGAGCTCGTCAATGTTTCTGTTAATTAAAGATGCAACTTTTGGAAGCCGAACTCTTATCACAGACTCTAAATGCTGAAACCAAATCACTTCTATAAGTAACCAACCAAGTAAATTTTGGACAGCAGAAAAAATTTAGCAAAACAGCATGTACTTGCGACACTCAAAACTGCACGAGTCAGGTAAACAGAAACCTTGGAGAGAATCCTTGCTAGATACTCCGAGCCCATTTGGCTGGCCAAGTGTGAGTAATCAGGGCTGGTAGTGAAAAATTCACGTTCCCTCCACCGAGCAGCAATCATATCCACATTCCTATTAATATCTGCTTGAGAACGGTTTACAATTCCCACCCAAGGGTTTTGAAGTCGATAAGATCTTCCCTCAAGGACCTACAAGATGTTCAAAATGGTAACATGAAGGATGTAAAATTATTTTGTGCCCATGTCAATAAAATTCACGTAAAATCGGGACTAAGTTCATCACAGGTCAACAATACAATCTAACGAGTTTACGCCAGATTCTTACGTCCAGAGCATTTGTTCCTTTGTCCATCAAATCGAGCTTTGTTAACACACCAAACGTTCTTTCCCCTAAACATTTTGAACGTAGTATCAAGAAAACACCATAATAGCATAACAAAACAATAAAGGCATATAATTTGAATAGTTGAAGCATGACGATGTACAAAATGCATGAAGCATACCAGTAGGGTCAACTTGTCTGGAAACCTTGATGGCATCTGAAGTTGCTATATCTTGATTTGCAGGAGTAATTGCCAAAATCAAGCAATTAGGCTGCATAAACACAAAAAATGATGTGATGGACAATTTCCAAAAAGGGGCCTTAGCTGAAACAACAGTAAATCTATGAAAACGACAAATTATGTAAAATGAGAAATTAATTGGAAGGAGCAAATTCAAATTATTATCATCGTTCTGCCACACATTCAAGGTATAATATAATATTGAAAAAAGTTAAAAAGTCTCAACAACATTTAAAATTCAAAATGCTAACAACTTTTGACGAAAGAATTAATGTGACCAACAATTTCCAGTGCGTTAATCACAGGAAATGGAGAAGTAATTTAAATTAAGATAAACTTATTATATATCATCTTTCATAGGCTTTTATCCAACGTGGGACAGACAACTACTTTAAGGCAACCAAATAAGAAAAGTAAAGAAAGAGATAAGACCAAGAGAAGGTTTCTTCCTATAGTTATAAAAGCACGTCTTCAGTTACCTTGTCAACATATGAGTGAATCATGTTTTCAATGTCTTGAACAATACTTTCGGACTGTCCCTCTGAAAAAATGGAAGATCCTTGACTTGTTATTCGAAAAAAGGAAAATGATAATAAGAATCTTTGTATATTTGAGAAAAAAACAATAAAAAGAAAACATACCTACAGCAACCTTTGTCAAACCAGGCAGATCGATCAGTGTTAGATTGACAACTATCAACAACAAAATAGAAAACCTTTAATGTCACAAAAACAAAATGAAAAATTGACAATTCACATACAGACAGCAACCCCACTATAGGCAGAGGCAGCCAAGCACACGTAATTCCCTTATAAAATTAGAATGGTGGTTCCTTGATTATTATAATATTCTTCCTTCAGAATGATATTAATTCTTTACCTTATAATGCAATTCAATTATAAATACGGCACTGAGGAAAAAAACCCTGGATCGCCTATAATTTTTAAGCAATGCAAGTCACATAACTTGGTAACTATAATCTAAAAATATAGCATCAAATAAATCAATAAGTAAATAGCACATATAGCCATGAATATCAAGATTTCAGGAGACAAGGACTGATTACATATTCTCTCCCACAAAACATCAATTATGCTTCAAGACAACAAAAGAAAAACCTTTTTCTTCCCATATCCCAGAACCATGAGAGGGTTTCTAAGAATAGGAATAGTACGGTACATATCACACCAAAAAATGAAAATGTAAATATAAATATAAATTCTTTACCGTTCGGGGAATATATGCTGAGATGTATAGGAACAGGAGATATCTGCTTTGTTTTTTCAGTCAATCTATCAGTTTCATCTTCAATTTCCTTTCGAACCATAGCTATAGAAGATGAAAAGATAACGAACATCAAATTAAATATAGTTTATCTAAAACAAAAGATAGGAAAATTGCTTATCTACTTCTGAGTATTGTAAACCATATATTCAAAAAATTTCACTGGTGTCAACTTCCTTAGCATTTACCAAAAGATATAACACTTGCAGCGAATGTCATTATATCATTTTAGGCAACCAAAGAATCATGCATAGCATGTAATCAGTGTTACACGGATGATCTTTTGTAAAATGTCCTACACTATCAAAACATAATTCATGTCATCACGATTCCAGAGACCATCGGTTGAGGTTTTAAGTCTTTGATCAGGAAATGCTAATGTAGCAAGCCAAATAGAAACTAAGATATTGTGTGTTGATGAAAAACATGCAGTTGCGAGACACAATATTTAGCAACCAATGCAAAAAACAAAGAATTAAACCTGAAAGGATGACAGATCAGCAAGAAAAAAAAGAAAAAAAAATTCAAAGATAAAACAGGCTACAAACACTTCACTACATTACAGATTACATAGTTTGAAAAGAAAGAAAGAAAGGCATGCATGCAGAGTTTGCAATGTGTAGTCTAAGGAACTCTTATTTCCAGAATCTTGAAATGGGGAATAAAAAACAAATATCATTTGCATGAGAAGCAAGAAGACGTACAGAAATCAGTAAAGCGTTTCTTAGGCAAGTGCAGAAACTCCGCATAATCCTGTAGTCCCTGCTCTATTTTGTACAGCTGCAGCACCAAAGGCCTTCGCGTCACAATCCCTAAAAAATGACGAAAAACTTAAATTACACAAGCAAGATTCACACAGAAAACGATAAATGAATTTATCTTTCAAAAGATCCAACAATTTCCCTCTCCTAACCAAACATCACAAATCAGAATAGAACACAGAAATTAGTAATCAGAGAATGAACGGTTAAAGATATAAGAATAAAGAACCTGAACCCCGCGGAAGAAAATCGCGGCCAACAATGCTCTCCAGAACCGAAGACTTTCCAGAACTCTGCATTACGTAAAAGACTTAAAATGAGTAGCGCATAGAGCGAAATTGATAGAAAGGGGAAGAATGGAAGAAGCGAGAAGAACGAACCTGGCCGCCGACTACGGCAACGGAGGGAAGGGCTTCCCAGAGTGTAGGCAAAGCGGCGCCGGCGCCGTGGTCGCCGAGAACCGTACAGGCGCGCTGAATTCGGTTGACAAGTGCGATCAAGGTGTCCATTGGTTGGTTGGGCGAGGGAAGGAGTGAGAGTGAGAGTGAGAGTGAAGGTGTGGAAGTGGAAGAGCGAAAGAGGAGTAGTAGAGGAAGGAGGAAGACGAAGAGAGGAATGAGAAGAAGGGAAGCTATTTTTGTTGTTTGTGTGTTTTCCGTTACGTGCTTACGCTTTTCTGAGAGAATATTTTTAAAATTTGGAAGAGAGTTGGGATGATGGACCACGTAAGGGAGAGGCGTCCTATATAGTGGACTTGCGATGTCGCTATTGGCTTCGCAGCTCAACTTTCCGTTCCTCTTTCTTCCGTTTTTTCGTATCAGTCAATTCCTTTTTATTATTTTCACACTCTCTCACTGAGAGCTTTTGAACATGCTATATTGATATATATTCAATCAAATAATTACATTAGGATATTATTATTTTAATATCAACAAAATTTTCTATAAACTTTACTTCTATTACTTTATTCTTTAATTTTTCATAAATAAAAAAATTAAGTTTTTTAATGATCAACATACTTCTAAAAATAGATTTTCAACTAGTATAATTAGTGTTAAAAAACATTTTCCTTAAGAAAACGCCTTCTTTCATTTATCTGTATCTTTTTTATTATATTATATTATATTATTTTAACTTAAAAACATATTATTATTTTTTCGTTTTTAATGCATAATTTTTAATTTGAAGGAAAGTAACATAATATAAACAATATAAATTACAACTAAAAAAGAAAAAAATTATATATTATGAAACAATAGAATAAAGTTCATGAGTAATTTAATTCTATTTTTTATGGCATTAGGCAAAAGAATTATTTTTTAAGTTTAAAATGTAATTGAAAACAAAACAAAAATATAAAATGTGTAGACAAAATCGATATGTCATTAAATATTGTTATATATATATATATATATATATATATATAATTTTTTTAGTTATTTAAAACTTATTATAGTGTGTGCCTGAGTATTATGTTAAAATAGTCCAACATTTGTAATACAAATTAATTTATATTATGTTTAGAGTAAATTATAATAACGCTACTTATATTTAATTGTACCATGTTCCGTATTCATGTGTTTTTAATGTTATTTTGAGCCATCAATTAATAGTGTTAATTTACTTTAAGAATTCAAGATTGGATGAAATGTGTAAATATCTTGTTTATTGAAAACCCAAGAATGAAAACTTGACTAGATGAAGAGGTGGAAGGAGAGAAAGAATCAAATATCAAATTACGGAAAGTGGTGTGGTGGTGGAAGGGTACACAAGGTGGTAGAGGCTCTATGGAAAATGAAATCAAAAGTGTAGAACCAGATTTATTCATTACTTATAATTTTTGTTTTCCTTGAATTTTTTCATGAAAATTAATAGTTGCATAATTAATGCTACAATTGTCAACAAAAAATCTATACCTCAAATCTTGGCTCAAAGAAAATGTGCCCATTAAGAATTAAGAAATATTACAAATTTTGTGGAAAATTTTCAAAACTCGTTGCTCAGAATTTTCGTAATATATTGGAAGACCTGTGTGTTGCTATATATGAAAAGGAAATATGTAACACTTCTTATTTGGAAAATATGTAACTTCTAGGTTCAAATACGCATCGGGTGATTATTTTTTTTCAATTTTTTAATTTTAATCTTAATATTAATTTTTTATTTAATCAAATCTTAATTTTAATCAACTTTATTTAATTTAATTTTTCTTTCTATCTACATTTAAATAAAAAAAAAAACAAAATATCGGTGTCTATGCACAAGAACTAGTTAAACAAAATAATATGGATTAAAATGAACTAAAGAAATTTAATTCTTAGACTTAAAAATCTTCCCTCCATTTTGTGATTCTAAAATCGCGAAAGTTCCAAAACTGCAAGGAGCTCATTATCATGTCGTCGTCGTCTCCCTGTCATCTTTCTTCGTCGCCTTCTTACCGATCGCCATTGACTCCCTCTGATTGTCGCCCAGGCAACTCTTCGTCGCCTTCTCATCGTGGTCGGACATAGTTAAGTCTATCACTCTTCTCGTCTGTTAGCGCTCTTCTGGGTTATTGCTGGTTAGGTTAATTTGATTGATTTTGGATTTATTGTTTGATTCCGTCACTTCCACTTTTTGTGCTATAATCTAGGGTTTATCTGTCCCTATATATCTGTTTGGTTAGGTTAATTTGTTTTGCACTTTTCATTTAGATGTGCAGCAAGTACTCTGCATGTCACCATCTCTTTGGTATTTTTTTTTTCCAATTAAGGACTTATAATAATATTATGTTTTTAGCACCTTCAGAACCTTATGCAATGTTTTCGTCTTTTGGTGTTTCGCATCTCCCAACAAAATTAGTTTTGATGAATGACCAAGGATGTTCTTTACAATCATGCATTACCTTTGTATATGGAAAAAAAATCTGGTTGTTTTTAATTTTGTTTTTCAACGATTAAGCTCAAACTCCTGATTAGTGTTTACGCTTTTTCTTTTTGTTATTATTTAATGATAGGTTCCTAAAATGCTTTGGTCTAGTTACTGCACATTATACCAAAATTCAGTGAAGGATTTGACTGAGCTTGGGGAATGCTAGTATGACCAAGGTGGGTATTTCATTATTAATGGGAGTCATAAAGTTTTGATTGCTTGGGAGAAAATGAGCACCAACCATGTCTATGTCTCGAAGAAGTTTGGTCCATGGCGGAGTCACTCGGACTAGTTCCAAAGGGCTAATGTTAATTTTTCAATTTATGCTTTTCGAAGTTGTTTTTCATGGTTGTGTTTTGTACAACGTCTGAGTTTATGAATTTTTCCATTTCAAGGTTCTTCAGGACAATATATATGTGCCACTCTTCCTTATATTCGAACTGAAATTAAGTTTGAAACCTGTAAAGTAGAGAAAACATCAAGGCAATATATGTATCATGTGAGATGTTTTCTAATGATAAGAAAAGTGATAGACTAATTACACTTTGAAGGACCATTTTTAAGTTTAATACTTTCAAGGATTGAAGTGGTTTTCCCTAATTTTTTTTCCTTTTATGCACTGCAATATGTTTTCTTTTATATGCTGTCAATTGATTTTGAGTGAGATGGTTATTTATTTTTAATTTTAGATGACTGACGACGGGCATTATTAATGAATTATGGTAATGGTTATTTGTTTTTAATTTCAGATTATTCAAAACTTCTATTATTAGTGGAATATAGTGGCATTTAATATGCTATTTTACATTCCATGTATTTACCATTAGGTAATTTGATTTAATTTCATATAAATTTATCTCAACTGCAGGTTCCACTTGACTACAGTGGGAAAAGAGGAGCCACTCTTACTGTAACCAAGGAAAAGAGAATTAAGCGAGTTTAATTAGTTGGACTTTTTAAAGCCTGACGATGGTTTGTGTTGCATCCTTTATTGAGTTAGAGTTACACTTGTATCATAATCTGTAGGAATGCAAAGGAGATCCTTTAAAAGGAGATTATTCTTTTTCATATACTGTGTTTTCATTTTGATAATATGGGGAATATTTATGATACTATCATTGCCGTACAGATATGCGCCAATGGCAACACGAGGGCAAGATATTATCATTACCGTACAGAAAGCTAACAAGAGATGTTAGGCGGTATGTATAGAAGGTTTGTTCAGACTTCAAGTTACATCTATTGTTGTATTCCTTATGCATTGCCGAAGTTAAATTGTATATACTCTTGGTATAAAAACAATTATACTATCAACTAATTAATCGTTATAAAAATCAACTATAATAGAAAAAAAAAACTATGCTTTAATTTGTGCTTAAACTCAATGCATAAAAATAGTTTTGAAAAACTTTATTTGTGCTGTTCTATTATCAAGTTTGTTCTTCTACCTTTGAAAGCCCAAGGCCATCATCAGTTTTATCTTGGTTGGCCTTTTGGTCATCGAGATAATGTTGGTATATATAGGACAGAAAGCCCCATATAGCTAACAAGAAGGCTATAACCTTCACCCCATAAATCTTGTCATGAAACACAAAGACAGCAAGGATAGGAGTTATGGTTAGTTCCAAGTTACCGATGACAACAGAGAACAATGAAGATACCTCAAAAATCAACCCTAACATACCAAGGCACGCTATTTGCCATGTCACAGCAATCCAAACCAGAGTCATTACGTAAGACACTCCACCGTATTTAAACTCCTTCATCTCTCTTCCCATACTTCTCCAATCTCCGCTTCCAAACAACCCCACAAGGCCAGCGACTGTAGCAACGAGCATGGGGTAAAAATTCATCCTCAACAGAGAAGAATAGGTTTCTTCGGTCTTTGCAACCTTCACAAAATAGAGCTGCAAGAGAGAGTGTTGTAAAGCAAACGTGGCAGATGCAGCAAGGGCACAAAAGAACCCAATTAGTTGCTTCTCTCTGGGAAGGTCCTTTCTGTCCTCGGATTCAGTGTTGAGTGCGATTAGGATAACTGACATAGTAAGAACAACTATAGAGTTCAATATCAATGCAGTGAACTTTTGGGAATTGAGTAAGTAAGTAGATACCGCATTGAAGGCTAGTTGGGTGGCACAAACTAAGGCAAAAGTGGAAAGAGGAAGATATGAAAGTCCATATGCATACAAAAGGTCCATTCCTGTGTACATTAGACCAAAACCTATGTACAAGGAAATCATGACTAAACGTCTTGGTTCGGTTTTGGTTTTGGAGGAATCATGGTTGGTTGATTTGTCGGAGTATAATAGGAGTGGAATTAGTATAGGGAACCCAGCAGATTGAACAGATGATGCAATCCATCTGCTTTTACCACCTTTGTCAAAGTAGAACCTTCCCAAAAGTGTGGCTGTGCATTGGCCTACCAGAAGAAAGATTGTATAAAGGGACAAACGCAACCAACGTTTGTATTCTCCGAATAATGCTAAATGTTGAGGTTGCTGAGTAACAGCTGTGGACATTGTGTTCAAGTAGCACAGTAATCTAGCAGAATACAAATATAAGAAATTTAGATTAGTTCTTTTCCTTTCTCTCTTAAATAGAATTGGTTCACAATTGAGATAAGAGAGGGATGCAGGAGCAGTTTCTTATGATTTTCACACTAAGTAATAAAATTGGATTGAGTTGGACTATTGAAACATTGTTTGGGCAATCAAATCATTTTATAATCTCTGGTTTAATCATATACTCTTTCTCACTATTTTTTATATTATTTTCCAGCACATAGCCATTGACTCTTTTGTTCGTGATGTAATATTTCATCTATTTGTATTGAAGAAGCATTTTTGGCCTTCGCCTTCATGAAAAGTTGAAATATCTGATTTTGAATTGTTTTTATTTAATATTTATATTTGTTTTTACTATCCACTGTGTTTATCAAATAAAATTTTCAAAATATGCATCTCCGTAATATTTTATTGCTCAAATTTTTTGAAATACTTATTTGATTTAAGCAATGGGCAGTATATATATATATATATATATATATATATATATATATATATATATATATATATATATATATATAAATAAATATTTATTATAAAAATAATATCATATATATAAAAATATAAAATATATATATATAAAAAAAAAAAAAAA
>Ga0099822_1005239_pt1 | contig 16938 bp, 7 predicted proteins | sample CowpeawhiteBW_FD_76839 | JGI IMG/M metagenome (GOLD analysis project Ga0099822, IMG submission 76839) | Root nodule microbial communities of legume samples collected from California USA - Cow pea white BW | ecosystem: Host-associated > Plants > Roots > Nodule | place: USA: California | collected...
AAAAAAAAATAAAAAAAAATAAAATAAAAACAAAAAAAAAAAAAATATATAAAAAATAAGTAAAAATAAAAAAAAAAAAAAAAAGTAAAAAAAAAAAAAAAACTTGTTGGCGGGCCAGGGCGGGCTGGCCTGCCTTTGGCCCGCTAGTTGGGCAGGTTAGGCAGGTCGGGCCATGGCGGGTTTAAAACTCCAACCCGGCCCGCCCTTTGCTTGGTGGGCTGGCGGGCCTAGCCTTCTTTGACATCTCTAATTCCAAGTTGTATAATTTAGGTTGTATAATCTCAAGCATATAGTTTACATCATGGATTGGATAATCCACCAAATTTTTGAATTGTGTAATTAAAAGAAAAAAAATGAGTGAAGCTTGTTGTACTTTGAAAAACATGATAAGTAGTTTTGATGAAGGCGTGACCAACCATAATACCTCAATAGAAGCACCCTCAAGAAGGAACACTAGAAGTATATCTAGAGGGGAGTCTTCTATTCCATCACCTTTATCTTTGTTTTCCATTACTTTAGTTTGAAATTCCCTAAGTTGGCTTTTAGTTGACTTATTTTGGTTGACTTGGTGACTTTGACCAAAGTTGACCTTTGACCAAGATTAGCTTAACTTAAACCAACATGTTAATACTTGTTTGTCTTGTTTTTGTAGGTAATTAAAGAAAGGAGAGCATGCTAGGTGGTGCATGGTGATTGGAAAAGCAAAAAGTATATAGAAAAGCAAAAGTAGACATGTCTTCTCTTTCCACATTTATTAACTTAGGGATTCTTGCCCTCACATTTATTAAATAAATATTTATTTATTTAATTAATTTTTTCCGGTCTTACAGACTCCAAAAGTGTGCCTCCAAAGTGACTTAAATCTGGCCAAAATTTATGGACAACCAAGAGCAAGTGTGCTGCCAAAATGAAGGGACCCGAGAGCCTTCTTGTTGATGTTAAAGGCCTTACTTGATTTCCAATGCTTAGCCAAGAACGTGTCATCGTTGAAGCACCACAAATAAAGAAAATGGAGGTCCAATGTAGGAAAAAACAACAACACAAACTTGTACAAATCAAGAAAAAACAATTATGTCAAGCAAACAAGTTAGCACTCACACTCACAAAAGATGATGGTTTAAAACTCACTTGGGTGAAGAAAGGAAAGAAGGACTTAAAGAGAGCAGTTAAGCTAATGAATCTACTTCCACCTCCTAAGATGCTACCTCCATGATATAACTCATTCAAAGAACTTGAACACCACATCACAATGGAAAGCTGAGAGCCAACAAGCTTGAAAAGGGAATGAATTAAAGCACGAAAAGGCTAAGAATGAAATGCTAAACTCAAAAAGAAATTTATATGAAATAAGACTAAAAGAGTGTGCAAGAAAGACAAGCAAGAAATTAAAGAAATTAAAGCAATCAAGGAAAGTTAGCACAAGCAAAAGGAACTTAAGATTGGCACTAGAATGGAAGAGTAAAACAAAGAAAATAAATCAACAATGATGTTCCAAAAGGTATTTCAAGATTCAAAAATACCTTCCGAAACAACCAATCTAGAATTTAAAAAATATTTTTCGAATGAGTGTTTTGGAAGACATTTCCAAACCTAGAAATATCTGCTTGAAAAAAAATAAGTTATTTTTGGGAATGATGAATCTAGAACCCACATATAACCTTATCATGGACCAACTATCCGTTGCTTTCTTAGAAGAGTTCAAGCTTCTTAGTGTAGTGTTGGGAATACTCGTAGTAACAAAAATGTCGTGCCAGAAAGAGATTGAAAAACATCAAAGTTTGCATCGAAGAGCTTAACTTTGTTGATGTTGTTGGACTTCAAGAGCTTCACCACTTTGAGGTGCGGAAGGGGATGAGAAGCCATGGTACCCTAGTTCACCTTAATAGTTGCAACCACCCGGTCCAAGTTGGAAGTGGTGATTTTTTTTTATTAGCAAAGAATAAATAATAGTTAAAGTAGAGCACTTTGACCCTTTTACAAAAGTTAGATAATAATCTTATACATAAAATATGCCAAAACTTAACATATAACCACAGAAAAACCATTTTGCAGGATCAACAACTTGTAAACACTTGTTCACAGTTCATTTCCCTGAATACAAAAGCATACTAAGAACCCCACAAGTAAGACTCTCCGAAGGAAAGGAATAGTCAAAATCAAAAGGCAAGGCAAACTAAACAATTGATTGCCACTCCAAAATGAGCTTTTACAATTGTAGGAGGAGCTAAACCTTTGTTACAAAGCATTTAAAGTTCCAATAGCAACTATCCTCAGAAAGTGAAATCAGATTTCTACCACTTTGCTCATCAAACATTTTCCTAACTAAAGCAACAAGTCATTAAACTGAACTCCTGCACTAACTGATTGTGGAATATACCCGTGAAAACAATCACCATCTGATATCGTCTTTACTGTGCATTAACCCACTTTGTTGCTCCCCGCTTCGTGTGGAAGTAAGTGGTGATGAGGAAGGTCAGTAAGTGGGTCTGAGTTGTGATGTTTGAGGAATCTGGAATAATAATAAAATGCAATCTTAGTCACTGTGAAAAAGAAGGTAAAGATTGAGGGAGGTGACAGGGACTCGTGGTGCACTGAAGAAGGAAAAAGAAAAAAGTAATATGATTATAGGATTTTTAATGAAAGGTAAAACGGGGATATTAGAATTTATGGGGTGCAGGAAGAAAATTTGGATTCCTTTGCATAACGCTGGCCCAAACATCCACGAGGCTTTAACAGATTTTTCAAGGTTATGCTATTAGCACAGGAACTTTTACATTTTGCTGTAGTTGTTTCCTAAAAATATCGTTCACTTTCATGTAATACAATTCATTATCAATAAAATGTGAAATTATTTCCTATTTTGTGATGTTCTGTATTACAGAAATGTATAGTGAAACAAGATTAAGTTTAAGAAACTAATTTATGTAAACTCTGCGAAAAAGTAGGTCCAAAGGTAAGAGAAAAAAAAAATCTTGTGAGAATGTAAGGAAAAGTAGGAGGTGTAGAGAATGAAATCCTAGGAGTGTGAATAGCGTTAGCCCTTTTGATACATGGTAAATAAATATTAACAATGGACCAAAAAATGCCATTAAGAGGCCCGTGGATTCGGAAGTTGTGTTGGTTCGTTCGTGCCTATAAAGGGTTCAAATAAATATTATTAATCTTTATCTATTTTAGTGTCTAAAATTTTGAAATTCTACCATTAATTTTCAGGCTTAATTATAATTTTGGTTTCTATTATTTCTCAAAATTTTAGTCTCTCACCACTTAATAATTCAAAATTTTGATGGTTAATTTTTTTATGTGATTTTGATCCCTTCATTTTTAATCATCTATAATTTTATTAAATTTTTTAGTTCAATTATGTAGTTGTTTTTTGGAATATTACATATTTATATTAGGAAAAAAAATGATATTTATGATTTTTTTTTTACATGATTGAAAAGAGTAATAGATACATGGACGAGTTATTACTAAATTTAGCTTGATAATAAATATATTTTAAAAAAATTGAAAATGGAATAAAGTTATGAATAATTAAACTTAAGATATCAAAATTACATGAAACGTAGGACTAAAATTAGGAATAACTATAATTTAAGAAACTAAATTTTTAAATAAAAACTTAGAAACCAAAATTACAGTTCTTGTAAAACGTAAAGACCACATTCATAATTAAGCTTTCTGCAAAAGAAAAAAAAAAGTATTTTATTTGATCTTTGTTTTCATACTTTAATGTAAAAGTGGATAAAATAAATAAGATTTTATAAAGTAAGAAATTGATAAAGTAAATGCTTTCTTTAAGTATAACACTAAAATGCTAAATTCGTTGAATCTTAGAAACCTAATTTAGAATTTTTGTCGTAAGAAGAGGTTCTTAATGTTAAAAGCGTTGAGTGAAGGTGAAGCCAATATATTTGATACCTCGAAAGATTGAAAGGAATTTTCAGTATTCGTTTCTTTATGATCGTGTTTTCACTTTGTTTATACACATTTTTTCTCCATCACGATTCAAGTTGAAAATGTAAATAATTCACAATGATAAATAATTAATTGAATCGTTTCACGAATCACATACTCCGATTATTTTATCTAAAAACTAAAAAATATTTTTTTAAAATATTTTAATCTCAAATTTCTTAGAAATTTTAGAAAACAGTGAGATTTAACTACAAGAAGTTGATGAAATAGAACTAGACAACTCTGCCTCTAATTTATCCCAAATTTAGTCGTTATTTATATCTTTAAACTATGAAGTCCAAAGTGAGGTTATGTTTTTTTAACTAAAATAAATGTAATTTTTGTTATAAATACTTTTCAGTTGAGAGATTTTTCGTACTGTAGACCGGATTGTACCTCTCCACCTAAATTATGTATATTTAATAAATTGTATTTTAATATTTATTAATTATTTGAACTTGTTAAATCTTTTAAAAAGTAATTATATTAATGAAGTGACATATATCTTAATTTGGAGGTAGATATGTGTTCAAACATGTCATTTCTTAGCGACAGTTAATGTGACATTATTAAAATATACGTCACTTTATAAAAGAAAATTTATAGTGTTATTACATTTACTAATGAGGTGACGTATAGCTAAATATTGATGTTGATGTGTGAAACATGTCACTTCTTATCTTCAACGAAAAAAAAATGTCATTTCTTAATAATTATCAAATGTGACAAAATTAAATGTATACCGGTTTTAAATAAAATTAATGGTATAATGTTTTCAAACTATAGAAAGAATAATTGTTTAACATTTGAAAAATTTATAAATATTAAAAATATAAAAGGGAACACACATTTAAGAATAAAATCAAATTTAACATTTATTAGAAATTGAAAGCATATTTGAATACTTTCATTGGCCATGAAAAAAATATGAAAATAGTTCAATTGAAAAAAAAATAAAATGAAAAAAGTTGTTAGAGTTTAGTTCATTTTGTTTAAGAGAAATGATATTTTAACACACCAATTTTAACTCTTTTTTAACCCATTAACATGTCACTGTTATGTGACTTTCTTTTATTTAATTTTTGAATTATTATAATTTGTGTGATGTGGTAGATTTATTGAATGTGAGAGTGGATAAAGGGCCGAGGTGCGTGTGCGTGTAAAGAAACAGAACAACTTATGTTTACGGGTTGCGGTTGTCACGAAATAGAAACTTTTGGAGCGAAGCGAATCACACGAAAAGCAATGGGTTCACCAATTTTGTGGTCTTCGAATCAATCGTTGTCGACGAAGGCTTTGTTGTATGCAACAGGGTTCATCGGTTGTGTTGTTCAATGTTGGTCGAAAATCGTTCGTACTTGGTCAGAAGCCCTTCTGGGTGTTCATTTATGATTGTGATCTTCGTGTTAAGTAAGTTGTGAGCCACTAAAAGCATTTAAATGTTTGTTGTGGTTGCAGAACTTTGACTCGAACGTTGGAAGAAGACGAAAACATACGTCGTTAATTTTGCGTGGTTTGTTGTCGATCACCCTAGACTTGTTTAAAGCAATCAAAGTTTTGTTATTGTTGGTTGTGAGTTTTTCAATTTTGGGAATGAATTTTGTGGAGTGGATGTTTGTCATTCATTTAACCCTGTTATGGTACATTGTCATTCATGTTGAATTGATTTTGATGATCTATTTATAAGTTGATGATGTTTGAGGTTGTGTTGTTTTGTATGATTACATTTGATGGTTTTATTTTAACTTTTGATTGTTTTGAAGCGATTTGAGTATTATGTTCCTTATTTTATATTAGTGGACATGACTGAAGATAGTGACCGGAGTGAGGAAAGTGACCGGAGTGAAGATAGCGACCAGAGTCAAGATAGTAACTGTAGTAATGATAGTGACAAGAGTGAAGGTAGTGAAGTGGGAGAATTTAGTGATACAATTGAGGTAAGTTATGAGTTCATATTTATGCCCTCATTTAATGCTTAATTCTAGATATTTAATTGAATTTTGTTATTAAAAGATTGATTTAATTGAGATTTCTTATAATTGTGTTTATTGAGTATGAGATACAAAAAGATGTTAAAAATAATTTTTTAGATGTATAAATGTTTTCTGGATATTTTGAGGTGTGTTAGTGCAGTTATAGCTAAGTTGAACTAATGAAGGTGTGGAAATAAATTGCTTAAAGTTTCATGACACCTTAAAGATAAATCCAAGAATAGAAAATTATAAAAATCACAAAAATCCAAGTCAAGTATTGCATGAAGACGATAAGAAAAGCTTGAAAAAGTGAAGAAGTTTGGCTAAGCCTAAAAGAGGGAACGAGTAACAAAATTAGACCTTGCGATTTTGTCTATCTTTTTCCAAAAGAAGGGCTTTGAAAATATATCTTTAGATATATTATTTGATATTTTTAAATAATTATCTTATTTAATTATATCATGAAATATCAAAAGATAATAACTAGTAAATCTTTTTAAATATGTTCTTAAATCTTTTTAGATCCACAAAAAACAAATATATCTTGAAGATAATGGATTAATTAGAAGATAATTTGAGGAGATTGCAAAGGGTTGATTTGGAAAATTAATACAAATATTAGTTGGTGATAATTTATCATATATCTTTAATTAATTAATTAATTTAATTATATTAGATATTGATATTATCAAAACTATATTTGTCAAATAGTCTATACCTCTCCAAATATTTTTAAATATTTATCTCTATCTTTATTTTAAAAGATATTAGAGAGATTTTAGCAGTAGAAAAACTCAGTCCAAATCTTGTATAAAGAGACCAAGGAGAAGCAGAAAGGACAAGCTCGACACTTCGGAATTTAGGAACCCTCAGAGGGACCTAATTTCTTTCTCTCTCCTTTTATCTTCTATATTTATTTTATTTTGATTTCATTGAATGTTAAGCTTCTTGGATTGATTCCATTGTAATTTCATTATGAATTTTGAGGTTAGAATGAAATAATTTCTTCGTTCTTTTTATTATTGTTGAGGTTTTAATTCATCTATGTCTTTTATCTTTGAATCAAGTGAAAAGTAATAGTTTTTACATCATAGTTAATTAGTGAGATGTTTTAATCTATATGCATATCAATCATATGAGTTCAAGGGTTTTTAATTTTAATTGAGAATGTACTTTGATTAAATTTAGAAACTTTCATGTGATTGAATGAGTTTTTGTCAATGATTGAGAATGTACTTTGATTAATTAGCTTTTTGCATGATGTTAGAGGTAAAGAATGGACATGATTAAGGATAGTAATATTTAATTGAGAATGTACTTGGTTAAATTTACTATGATTAATCTACAAAGTTCTTGCTTTTGATTGAGAATTTATTTTGGTTGATAATGAGAATGCCAACAAATTAATTGAGAATTTACATTTGATTAATTTGCAAATCTACAACAATAATTAATTGAGCAATAATCTTTAGATAACCAATGATGAATCTATTTTGAAAAAGCAAGCGAATCAATCTATTTATCTTTATCATTGTTTTTTATCTTTTTATCTTTTTCAAATTTTATTTCTTTATTCCTTGTTTTATTTGATTAACCATTTTGTATAGTTTTTATAATAACTAATTTGTTAAAAATCAATTTCGTGTTCATTAGGAGACGACTTTGGGTTACTTTACATTTTCAATTTTGTTGACTACTTTTTAAACAATACTGAAGTTGTCATCGATAGATAGTATTAATTTAGTCACATCAATTACAATGTTATCAGTAAGTGAGTTGTAAGTAATACATCTATACATCTATTCATTGTGTTTTGACATATTTGGATCTAAATTTTGGTTATATATTGTTGTTATTTTGCATATTTTGTTGAGACATTCATGTTCATTATACCTTTAATGGTTAATATTTCCCCATTAAAAAGTATACCAACTAACCTACATCCATATACATCAAATTCTACTTCTTCCCCAACTACACCTAACCCCAAACTAATACATACATCAACCACAGATAATGGCACCAAGTGCTTCCATATATGAAATGATTGTTCACCCTCACCCCATCGTTGAACCAGCTCAAGTAATAGAGGACTACATATATCTAAACACCTCTTTAACTCCAAACAACATTTGAAAGGTGTGAGTCTGATCCGTACGGTGTGCATCCCACAAAAAAGTAATCATTTGGACGATGTACTTTGTGTCCATAAAATTTATAAGGCATACCTTTCATTCAATTATAATAAACAAAATCAAATTTAACATCAATATTATCATGTACAAAAATTCAACCATATATTAATTGACAAGACTAGCCCTTTCCTCTTCTTCTGCTTCCACTTTTTTCCCCTTACGACCCATGCCACATAAACAACATATTCAATCATAAATAATCATGGACATATAAATAAGTCCTTCTCATACTCACCAAAGCATTAATCGATGACACTACCATAGTGAAATGACAACACATATAATGACAAACACCACTCACATATTCAATCCATTAAACCACATCTCCAAAGCCACAAATAGACAATAATAAATCAATGCACATCAACTGAAAAACACAATATCAATCTCACAAAGAAATAAACAATCCAAAATATTATGCCTAAAACCCTAATAAAATTATAACACCACATTACTAACCGACGATTAACACAATGATGAGTCATTATTTTGCCCTAATCCTTTGCATTTTTGTGCTCATCTTTAGGGGTGTTTAGTGCTTAATTGTCTATCTTTAGTTCATTTTCATCCGGTGGGCTTTATTAGACCATTATTTCGAATTTTGATTAATTTGGCATTAATTGGTCTAATTTTCGTTTCTAATTAATTTTTAGGTATCTTTGTGAAGTAATTTTGTAACTTGGACACTAATTTTAAGATGAAGAGAGAGTTGACACATTATTGTCACATCTGTCCATGTTATTTCCACGTCATGCAAGTGATTCGGCTAGTATTTTGGGCCCAAAGTGGCATTTTCGTAATTATGAACCTCATAATGGAATTTTTGTAAATATTCATGGGCATAATGAGAGGACCACGAATTTTAGGTCTCATTTGGAGGTGGCATCCAACACCTTCCATATACTCCATTTTTAGGTTTTTAGAGCATGTATGGTGACCATGGAGGCACACACTCATCTTTTATACGTTTTTTTAACTTTGAATCAACACCCACTTGGGAATTTAAACATTTTTGCACCTTGGAACAACTTGGGTATCATTTTATTGAAGTATTTTTAAGTTTCTTCTCTCTTTTCATTTATAAACCTATTTATTGAAGAATTTTGGTTTTCATTTCTGCCCATTACGTTTTCATTTCTGCCATTTAAATTTTGTTGTTGTTTGGTATATTGAAAGGATGAATTGATTACAATTATTTTCTATTGCAGCTCCATTTCCATGGAGGGCTAATTTTGTGATTGATTTCCTAAAGAGAATGCATGACCTTTGAGGTTCTTTGTTCCATAATGTTGATTAAGTTTTGTTTTGGTTTACTTTTCGTCTTTTAATCTCCTAGGGTAATTCGAATTTTATGTGTGCTTAATATATAGTGGATAATTTGGTGTTTAAGTTAATTTGTATTCATGCTTAATGAATGTGGGTTCCTTGTTCAGTGGTTAGATTAATTGATGTGTGCATTTCTTTAATGTATGATGAAGCTTTTCTTAATCTTTGCTTAGTTAATTGGGAATGAGTGGATTGACCATTAATCTAACAAAGCTCCAATTCTTATGACTGATGATAAGTGGAAGTGCATTTGAATCAGGGAATCAACATGTTTTCATTACTATTTCATCGAATTAAAATTGTGATTTTGAAATTGCTAAACCCCCCTCCCCTTTTTATTGTGTTGTTTTGGAACCATTGATTGAAAACAATTGTCATTCCGAGATGACCTTGGGTTAACTACTAAGTACTATATTTGTATGTTTACTTTGGTTGGGTTCGACCTCGATCACACAACAACACAACATTGTCACCTCCCATTTAGCGCCGATACACAAACAACTTACTACCATGATCACAACAACTTTGATTCCTTAAACTTCATCTTCAGTCAAGGACGACCCACGCATGAAGATTAATCTAAAAAGGTTCGCTCAATCTAACCATAACGACGCGTAATCACCTTCTGCAAAAAAAACGCTAACTTTAATGTTTGTTACCACTACGCGAGGGAAAAACATTGGAGTGAAAAAACCAAACCTTTATTACCTAAATGGTGTGACAAAGTGAATGCGACCCTCTTCAAATGTGCAAAGAATAGGGAAAAACCAACTTTTGCAAAAAAATAATCACTTTAATCTTCGTTACCACTACAACAAGACAAAATGGAGACACACCAATGCACAACGTAGTAAACAAAACCCGACCTTTTCTCATTCCATGGCTTTCATCATCAAGACCAATGTCTTCAGCGCACAAGAACAATGAGAAAACCAATTACCGCTTCTTATGTTGGTGTCGCTCCAATAGTTCCTTTCAGTGGGAACCGTGCTATTACTCTTCTTTTTCTTTCGCTTCAAAGATTTGATTTTTGTGAGAACCACTTTAGTGGGAACCAATTGTGTTGTCTTCCTTTCACATGCCCACACACCCCTCAATTTTGTCCACTCCAACACTCAATCACGGCACCACATCACACACATTATAATAATTTAAAAATCAAAAATAAAAACCATATCACTGTCACACATAGGCGGGTTAAAAAGAGGTTAAAATTGGTGGGTTAAACTATCATTTCCCTTTGTTTAAATAGTCAAATTTAAAGCTTGAGTATGGTTAGAAATTTCAAATTTACTTGTTACCTTGTTCATGGTTTTCTTTTATCAAATTTCTCTTTAAATAGTGTTTTTATTAATTGATATTTAACATACCCTCGTGAATGAAAAATAGTAAAGGATAAATGTAATAATAAAATAATTATACATCACAAAAATGACCTAAAATTGAAAATAAATATTTCATAATGAAATCTACAAGTGATGATTTGGTAAATGTTAGGGTTGTTGGGAATAAAATATAATACACATGTAATTTTATTCTTTTACATTAAAATATAACACTACACCATTTTTTTTAAATTTTAGATCATACTTAACTTGTTCACATGTATAAAATTGTTGTCTAAGCATAAAAAAAAGTCTCAAATATATTAGTGTGGCTTAAAACTACTAAAGACCATATTTTATAAACCATTGATTATTTAGGCAACATTTTTTTAAATGTTGCCCATAGAAAATGTGGGTAAAATAAAATTATGGTCTTTTTATTGTGTTGTTTCCTTCTTAGTTATATTGTACACTGAATTTTCTTCATACTTATAGATTAGGCAACGCTAATGTGACAATAACTGAAAAACCATTGCATAAAATAAGAATAAGCCACAATTTTTTATTATTGGTTTTATAATGAGTTTTATTTGCCTTAAACTTATAGAGTATACAAAAAATGTTGCCTATTTATTTTAAGCAATACGATGGAGAATGTTGATAGTTATAAACAACATTTGTTAAAATGTGGATAGTTTATACCACATTTTTTAAATTGTGGTAATTTAACTTTAAATATTTTTAAATTACCATAATATGACCCAATAATAATTAAATTGTTGTAAGGTGCATCAATTGTCTCGTGGTGGAGGGTAGGTAGGTCAAGTCACTATCAAATCATGACACTTAGGTTGTTAAAATCTTATGTTGAAAGAGTTACACCCTAGCTATTAGCCATAGCTTTTCGCTTACTGCTAAGCACTTAATTCAATAATTTGTATACTAAAAAGTGTAGTCTATTATTTTCTTCTAAGGTAATGGTTTTCAAAAATTTTGTGGCCTTAGGAAAAAACCATTGTATAAACTTAAGGTCACGGTTTTTTTTACTTTACACAACATTTTTAAGTTTTTGTTTAAACTAAAAAATAGTCTAGTGTAATTTTTTAAATAAATATAAACTTTGAACTGTAAAACTCAAAATTAATAGAATTATTCTACTAATTAAAGTATTAATATAATTAATATTAAGCATAAAAGCTATATAGGAATGTTTTATGTATTACATTATTCCTACGTAATTTGTAATTTATATATGAAAGTTTTCAAAACATAGTAGTAAAACAATTGAAAGAAAAACTCTATGTAATACAAAAGAATCTAACATAAGTAGCTTCCCATATGTGACTATCTCACTATTGATGTCCTTCACCTGCACTATCATATACTCTCGTATAACATACGATCACCGCAGTTGGATAAAACCACAATAGACACAAACGACAAAGGTAAGTTAGAGTTATTAAATTTTTACTAGCAATTCTATATTATGATCATAATAAAAGATCATGCATATATTTATATAAATTTACACATGATGACTACAATAAAAGATTTATCATATAATTGTATTCTTACATCATTTCATAAAACAAGTAATATCTCAAACAATCACATAGTCTCACATTACACCTTTATAGTCTTTCATACTTATCATATTCATCATACATTAGACACGACCTTTGGAGGACTCCGTGTATTGATTAGAATCTGAGACCATGCACTTCTTATACTCACCCTGATCTTTCAAGGGTCCTTGACATCCCATGGTCACATCTCATAGCATAAAAGATAACAAAGTGAATCACTCATCTACAGATCTAACAATAATGAATGTGATAATTGGTATTATCATGTTTTTATTATGTTTTTATAATTTGCAATTGATGTTATTATTACTATCTTTTTAGATAATTAAGGTTTTATTTAATAAATTTGGAAAAATTAATTATTTGGTTTATATTTTGTATATTAGGAGAAAATCCCTAAAGATTTGAAGAATATTTCCAATATTATTAGATAAAGCAATATCTTTGAAGATTAAAGAATATTTTCAAGACTATTATTCAAGTGGGGATCTCAAAGATTTAAGAAGATTATCAACGCAATTGGATAATTCAATTATCAATAGAGTTAGTTACTTCAATTACAGATTCAAGTACAAATTTCAAGCCTAGTCCAGTTCTAAAAGTCTTTAAATAGAAGGCTCCGTATTGTTAAAAATCAACTAACCCTTCTAGGAAATAAACATCTCTTTTGGGGAAAACCCCTTTTGAGGGAGAGAGGGGAAAATAATTCTGTTGGGGAGAAGGACACTTGACCTAAAAGGAGAGAAGGTAAAGACGCATTGTGAAGGTTGAGCGTGTTTATCTTTATTTTTATTCTAGTATTCATGAAGCTAAGGAGTATCTAACTCCCTTATTCAATGTAATTCTTTTCCATCATTTTTATGTTCTATTCTTGTTTTAACTGCATATTCTAAATTAATCGCATATGTGAGAGTACTTGCTGATTGAAAGATAATATGGGAAACCTGATTAGGGTAGAACAACTAATATATTTCACATGTTAGACGTAGATGTGGAACATTTAGTCATTCATAAAAATTGCTAGACATAGGGTTTTTTTTATTCAAGTTTAGACTTGTAACTAAGGCATTAGGGCTTGTTACATAAGGTGTAAATGCTAAGGTAGGAATTAGAAGAATATTGTTTGGTGTTTTTTCTTTGAATTGGCATCATGAAACCCAATCCCAACGAAGTTTTTATCATATATTGTTGCACACCGTATGTTTGATAAAAAAAAAATAAAAAGTTTTATTTTTGTTTTTGTGAAATTTGTTATCTAATTGAGTTATGAATTACAAAAGTTGTCAAGTGTTGTACAAGTTTCTTGGGAAATGATATATGGACTTATGCACTTTATTACTTGTGTGATTTGGTACACTTACCAATCCCGTAACAAAATGTCAAATCTACTGATAAGGATATTTTTCAACTCTCACCCTAAATATCTTCCTCTTTGTGAATTCAGTACTTCGTAGAGTCAGGATAGCCTTTCTCAAATCGTACATTTCAAACCAAAGTGAAAATGAAACTAGTTATAAGCACATACAACATTCACTCCTCATTTATACATCACATCCTCATGAAATATTCCAATTATCACACCATGTTATACATATATTTCCTACTTCCATTCAAACTCGTCACATATCATTTAATTCAATTGAAACATTAATAATACATCATTTAGTTTCTATTGTATTAGCCTAATTTTCACATACAATATTTACATTAAGTACATAAAAAAAAGTGAATATAATTTCTTTAACCCCAGACATCTAATCAAAGATCCCAACAGTCCAAATAAAGTTCCATAAGTCCAAAACCAACTATGAAAATTTAGCTAGATCCAATGATTAACGAAGCAAGAATCTCAATTTTCTTGCTACTTGTAACATCCTGTCCGGATATTACGAATTTACTTAATAAACTAAGATAATAATATTAAGTGCTCATTTATTAAGCTCCATTTTCCAAAACATGGAAAATAAAAAACTTTTATTACATCCGAAGTTAACTCAAATCCAGAAAATTTAAAACTCAATTATAATGTCTACGGGTAGTAATATGAAATATTACAAATTCTTTAAAAACTCATAAAATATAAAACTATGAGAAAGTCCTCTCCCAACTAGCCCCGCTTAGGCTCTATGCCTCACCAGATCCACCTGCAACATCGACTGCTCCCGTGTACGGCGTACACAATCATCGCCAAACAAAAGTAGATAGGATGAGCTAACAGAATACAAATATATGCATCAATTTATATAACAAAACACACACAAATCCAAGGATCATCATCCTTTGATCTCATATCACATGGCCATCACCATGTAATCCATGTTCTACTTCTTTGGTTGATAATCTCAAGCTATCGTTGTTGTCCAACCTACAAGCCACCACTGGTAGAATACATGCGGGAACACTCGCTATTCTGTGCCACAACTCGAAGAATGCTCGTGTTACGCTCCATCCTAAGCCACAACTCCAGGAATACTCCAGCATCTGACCCTTGAGATATCGCCCAAGGCCTCGTAGATCACACACATCCAAAGCAAGCAAAACACAACGTCTGCTTCATCAAAAGTCGCCTGGCGCTCCACACGAGTCGCTAGGCACAAAAGACTTCTAGATCGTTTGGCAGGGGACACGTGCCGCCAGGCGCCAAGCGCCTCTAATGCTACTGTTTCTGAAACTATCGTCTTGTGGGACAACCCTTATCGCCAAACGCCACACACTTTAATTCTCTACTGGTCTCGTAGCTATCGCTTGGCGGTCGAACACCACCGTAAGGCGCTACACCAGTACTTGTGCGGTACTAGCTTTTAATCACCTAGAACAAAGTAAAAATCAATCCATTCATATTTCATATATATTCTAACTTATGAATAACGCATGCTCAAACAAGTATAAGCAGCAACATTCTAATAATTTAAGCACATGATCTTGGCACCAATGCAAATTAATATTGACACATATGCATTCACCAATAACCAATTCTCAACATGTGACTAACCCAAAGGGACATTCAAATCGATAGAGGCTTACCACACAACCCAATCCTGCTTCATTAGAAGTTACTTGAAATTGTCAAGAGCTTATTCATGTATTTTAAATACCCCAAAATCAGCAATATTGAGTAACGTATATCTCTGGCTACTGACCTCTAAATCAAATCTCCACCGTTAAAATTGAAGAACTACGTGTTGTGGACCACATGTCAAAATTTCACCTAAATCGGATGGTTAACGAACCGAGAAATACAGTTTTATGAAAACTGCATAAACTAGAAAAATGGTGGCGCTAGCCCCCAGAAATCATGAAAGTAGCGCCTGGCAGTACAAAAATAGCGCCCGGCGGTTCCTACAGCGCAAAAAGTACGAAAAACAACGTTTTTCGTGAACAGAACACCCCCGCGTCGCTTGGCGGCAGCCCTTCATCGTCAGGCGGTTTTTTAACAGTAACCCAGAAACTTAGTTGTTTTAACGTGAGTTGCTTGGAAGCAATTCATGCGCCGCCAGGAGCTGCATATAGTTCTGGAAAAAATCCCAAAGTGTTCTGCATATGTGTAATCCCTAAAACCCCAAATCAAAAATTCTAGCATTTGTCTTGACATAATTATATTGTTCCCACATCATATTTATTCAATTCAGATTATTTTTATATAATTATCACGTGTAGAATTTAGCCTCACTTTCACAAAATCCCAAAGCGCGTCCCGACAGTCATAGAATGTAATTTCCTTTGTTGCAGCATCTATCGCCTGACGGCGAATACTTGCCGCCAGGCGGCACATCAAATTATGGGCAAACCCCAGATTTTTTCCACACCCGTGATGAACACTAAGTTTATAAAGAAATCGATTTCATAAGTTTATACATTCAAATCATGCACATGTACCTTGCTCAGTATCCAACCATCACAGAATCCATATTGAATTGTTGAACAAGAACACAAGGGTTCGCGTCGCCTAGTAGAGTCACCCTTGCCGCCAGGCGGTTCATCTCAAAACCGAGAAATGGGTGTCACTCTCAAGCATCACTTGCGAACCTCCAAAGCCGCCAGGCGGTTTCTGGAAAATTTCTAGAAACTCGATCAGTGGAAAATTAACGCAGAAATAGGCACCCAAACATACATCATACAACGTAAAATCATACAATTTCAATAAGACAATTAAAGCAACTCCCCTAACCTGGATATCTTTGCTCCCAAGACAATTTGTTGCAATTCTTTATGATCTCCAATGGTCTCCCTTTGACTCTCCACCCAAAAACTCTAAATCTCTCTGCAATCCAACTCTAGTGCTCTCAAAATCCGCAGCCCATTACCCTCACAATAATACAATGTTGTTTTCCTCTCTAATTCCCTTCTCTCTCACCATTACAACCCAATAATTACCCCATTTACTCAAAAAAACGAAAATTAATTGGAGTAAGGTTAATGGTCATTCAAGAGCCATTATTAGATGATTTTTCATCCCTTCCTTGGCTGCCCATTCAGCTAGGGTTTCCTCCACCCTTTCACATTCATGCCAAAAATTAGTTTAGCAAAAAGAAAGCTTAATTTGGGTTCACCAAGGTTTGAACCCATAACCCCT